>ERZ1026950.58-NODE-58-length-70532-cov-27.626233_pt1 | contig 70532 bp, 47 predicted proteins | sample MGYA00519302_ERZ1026950 | MGnify/ENA primary metagenome ERZ1026950 (study PRJEB26926, sample SAMN06164747) | human gut metagenome | biome: ENVO:00009003; feature: ENVO:2100002; material: ENVO:00002003 | host: Homo sapiens | place: USA | collected 2012 ... | reverse complement strand
TAGTATGTAAAGGCGTTTACCGTAGTATGTAAAGGCGTTTACCGTAGTATGTAAAGGTGTTTACTGTAGTACGTAAACGGAGTTTCTTAAGGCGGTAAGCATTTCAACCTCTACTTGCGCCTTCTTCTCCCTATTTATCCCTCCTTAAACTCCAGTATATCCCCCGGCTGGCAATCAAGTTCCTTACAGATTGCTTCCAGTGTAGAGAAACGGATGGCCTTAGCCTTTCCGGTTTTGAGAATAGAGAGATTGGCAGGCGTAATATCAATCTTCTCCGCCAGTTCGCCCAAAGATATCTTTCTTCGGGCCATCATTATGTCAAGGTTTACTATAATCATATAATTGTGTTCTATTTATCAATTATTCTTTTCCCACTCACACCTAAATAGTTAAGTCCTGTTCTTCCTTTATCTTCACCCCGGCGGCAAATATCTCGGTGAAAAGAATTATAATAACCAGGGATGTGAAATCCGTATCATGCGATGCAACCACTTCATAGCCCAGCAGAGCCACTTGCTTCACTGCTTCAAGATGATTCAGCCAATCGTGCAAAGTCATCAAGCCGTACAATGCAGCAAACGAATAAGTAAAGAAACGCAACCGGGCTACATTATCCGAAGTAAACACTTCCCGCTTTGAGATGGATACCAGCAAACGTATCAGGCAATAGATTCCTACAAAGAAAGGAATGATGGCAAACATGGCAAAGAAGTTCACTATGGAACTCCAGACAGTGGGGACAATCACAGTGCCTATTCTCTTTACCTGATAAGGTACTGACTTATCGGCAAAACGATTCGTCAAGGAATCGACTGCTGTCGTTTCCAAAGGTCTTACATCCACATATACCTTATCAAATAAACCGGAATACTCCGGCTGTGGAGTTCCCGAATGTACATTTACACTATTGTAACCCTCAAGAAAACTATTCTTCATATCCACCCAGCCCGCTATCATCGCATAGGCAAACTCTGCAACAATGACCAATATAGCCAGGATACCCAATATACTTATCTTTTTCATAATCCTCCCCCCACATTAAACCGTTAAATCCTGCTCTTCCTTTATCTTCACGCCGATGGCAAATATCTCGGTGAACAATGCCAACAGCATATAATTGAACCAAGCATACTTGAAAGAATAAGGCAACACCTCGTATCCCTCCAGCTGCACTTGAGAAGCCAAGTCATGATAGATGCCCCATTGCTGCAACTCGAATAAAAGACTCACCGAAATCAGCGCATAGACAAAGATGCGCATCCGACGCACATTCTTGTGCACAAACACCTCGCCTTTCGTGGCAGTAAGCACCAGCCGCGCCACACTATAGAACCCGTAAAGCGCAAACAGTCCCGCAGGAAACAGCAAGAACGATACCCACCGCCACTTCGTACTACGGAAACCTTGCACCGATACCTCACTTGTATTGCAATACATGGGCGTATCCTGTGCCGCACTAATCAAAGTATCGGCAGGCAGCGTATCATCTGCCCGCACCAAAAGTGACACGGAGGGTAAGGCATGAAAATCCTTCTGGTCGCCCGCCTCATTCCAGCCGTCCATAAATCCACTAAACATATCCGTTACAACACTACCAATAAACACTACCAAAGCCAGGAAGGCACATACTCTGATTTTATTCATATCTCTGTCCGTTCTTCTTATTATTAAATCGTCAAATCCTGCTCTTCCTTCATTTTCAATCCAATGGCAAACACTTCACCTACAATCAGCGAACAAAGCCCAAGTACCAGCGTGGTAGTGCTCACCAATTCTGAGAGGCTCAGCTCGTAACCATGCAGCGAGAATACGGTATCGATACCTATAAAATCAAGATATGATGACGCAAAGGTACAGCAGAAGCTGACAACCAGTGCCATTCCCAATCGACGCAGCCGACGTACATTCCGCCAGTTGAAGATGTCGGACTTGTTGATAGAGATTATCAAGCGGATAAACAATACTACCGCCCAAAGGGAAAAGCCCAAATGCAGATATATCAGCAAATACTTTGCCACCACTTTCCCGACAGAATCATGAGAATCTACGCTGACCATCAACGAAGAGTAGGCTGCAGGCACATAACTCCTGCTTTTCTCATTGTAGACGGAATCCCTGAAGAAATCAAACGACTCCATGGAAGAAGGTATCAGGTTGACAACCTTCAGGTTCATCAGTTCCTTGTAGGCAGCAATGTCACTCCCTTTCTTTCCCAGCTCCAGTCCGGTCTGCGCCCCCATCTTGGCTCCCAGAAAGATATAGTACCCCTGCTCCAATACCGAGTAACTCAGTACAAGCATTACCACCAGGCAGAGAATGTTCAATCTTCTTTTCATAATTCAGTTGTTGTTGTATTAGTATCAGATATATTATATTTATTCAGTTGTTTCAAGGAGAGTAGAAGCAACAATATGAAAACCACTGCCCAAACCAGTACATACGGGTTACTCAGCAGATGTGTCACATCCTCCATTTCAGGATGTTTCAGGCTCAGATAGACAGACAAGCCGTTATTCATGATATGTATCAGAATACATGCCATAAGACTCCGTGTCTTATAATAAAGCCAGGCAAGCAAGAAACCGATGAGGCAAGCACCTATTATCTGAACCGGATTCAGATGAAAGATACCGAATATCAACCCGGAAAACAAGATAGCCTTTGCCGGGCTATATCTGCGAAGCAGCTCCTTGGTAATGGCACCACGGAAAAGCAGTTCTTCCAGTACGGGTCCCAAAACAGAAATACAGAGAATACCCAGCCAACCGGATTGCAGTATATCAAATGTCTGGTCCAACAAATTGGGCAAAAAAGTAAGTTCGGACATCAGAAGACCTATTATACATATGGAAGTCATTCCGGCAAGCAGGCTCCATGCCAGATAAGGGACTGACACCGGAGAATACAGATGCTTGTCTCCCGTCAGGTAGTTCTTGCGCCACAAGTACAGTCCCATGAAAACAAAGCCCAGCAGCATGGTAGGCGCCACAGCAATCTGACCAGCCTTGTCCATGTCGAAAGTTCCATAAGCGAAATACGTATACAGCAGACAGAAAGGTCCTGCAAACAGTGCTCCTATAAGCTGCATCAAAAAGTAAATCAATACTAGTTTTATTGCCGTTTTCATTGTTCTATTCGTCTAAAAGTTCGCAAAGATACACATTTTCTCTGTCAATCCGTCAAGCTGTGGCAACAAGTCCCATCAGCAGCACCATCACTGTAGAAAGTGACAATACCAATAGTGTAATACTCATAAATGCTCTTCTCATAACCTAAGCCCCTCCCTCATTTCTATATTTGTTCTTCATTTATTTCACTGCCAGGAGCAATACGTCTTCCTCTGCAGTGGCATGTTCCACCAACAGATTCCAGTCGTTGTCCTTCTTACTCCATTTGTAACTCAAGTAGTTGATGTCATCTCCCGCCTGCAGATAAACTGCTTTTTCTTTCACATCGGAGTAGGCATGCGTCTTGTTGTCCCACAAGGCATATTCCACATCCGTACCGGCTTCTGTATAATTGTAGTTCAAGCAATAGAAGCGTTCAAACGCCTGCTCAATCTCGTTCCATTTCAACGCTTCCTTCTGTATCGTACGCCCTTGGGCATCATAGATGAAATTGTATTTCAAATGGTTCTGCAGAAACTTACCGTTCTCTACTTTATATACAATCTGGGACTCCACCTGATTTCCGTTCATCACTTCATTATAGGCAAAGTTTTCCTGGATATTACCACCAAAAGCATTTATCACTACTGTCACTACAAAGATTGTTGTCATTACTAAAGTTTTCATACCGTTATTGTTTTATTAGTTCTTTATTTTGTTTTTCGATAATCATTTATCGTTTTTCGATATGCAAATAAAAGACCTTTTTTTGATATGACAAAGAAAAACAGAAAATATTTATCGAAAAACAATAAAAAAAATATGTTTTACGATAAATACACAGAAAACAAACATTTCAAACGGGAAAATACATAGAACTGCAAGGAGATAAATGACCTTATCGCCTTATGTTTATAAAGAAAGAATGGATTTAATCTCCACCTCGTCACGGTGAAGCTGGGCAATAAGTTCTTCTATACTGTCGAATTTCAGTTCAGGACGGGTGCGGCGCACAAAGGAAAGACGCATCGGCTGCTGATAAATGTCAGCATCAAACCGGAATATATGGACCTCAATACTGCGATCGGGGCCGTTCTCCAACGTAGGTCGGTAGCCAATGCTTAGCATACCGCCGTACTCCTTGCCTTCAACACAGACACGGACGGCATACACACCATCGCAGGGAATCAGCTTGTCAGAATCGGAAACACGGAGATTAGCCGTAGGAAAACCTATCTTACGCCCCACCTGATAGCCGCCGACAACCGTACCGTCCAAAAAGAAATCATATCCCAGATACTCGGCAGCTTCCGAAACGTTTCCCTCCTGCAACAGACCTCGAATAGCCGAGGAGCTGACAGTAACCTCCGTTACCGATGCTTCCTTACTATAAGAATACGCGCGCGCAAGAAGCACCTCCATACCCAATTCGCGACCATAGTGCACATAGTCTTCAAAACCCTCGCTGCGGTTATGCCCGAAACGATGGTCGTATCCTACTACCAAAGCTTGTATCTGATAGCGATCCTTCAGTATGGACATGAATTCCCGTGCCGAAAGCCGGGCTATTTCAGGAGTAAAATCAAGCATCATGCAATAATCCACCCCAGTCTTGGCTAGCAGGGAAACTTTCTCATCACAGGTGGTCAATAACTTCGGATGATAATCGGCCTGCATCACTTTACGCGGATGTACCGGAAAAGTCACGACCGACGAAGCAAGCCCACGCCCGGCAGCTACCGCACACACTTGCTCTATCAGGTAGCGGTGTCCCCGATGTACTCCGTCAAAGAAACCGATAGTGGCTACACTTGGACGGGAACCAATGTCCGATGTTTCACAAAACAACTGCATGTCTCCAATCCTCGTGGGCCTTTGGCGTATAGGTAGAAATACCCAACGCCTCCGCTGTCCGGCAATTGGCCTCAGAATCGTCAATGAAAAGAGTCTCGTTGGGAAGAATACCGGTCTCATCCAGTACTTTCTGAAATATATCGGCATCCGGTTTTGCCATCTTCATCTCATAAGAGAGATAGATATGCTCAAAAAAGTCCTCCGCACGGAAAGCCTTGTAGCGAAACGCGTGCAGACACGACCATTGCCAATGGATTTCATTGGTGTTGCTCAGCAGATAGACCACATATTTTTTGCGCAGTTCCAACAGTAAATCCAATTTAAAAGTAGGAATACTCACTAGGAAACTGTTCCAGGCGTCATCTATCTGGGCATCAGTCACCGGTTTCCCTATCTTTCCACGAATCACTTCCCGGAACTCCGCACTGGTAATCAACCCTTTTTCATATTTCTGGAAGAAATCCTGCTGGTGATAGAGGTCCAACATGACTTCCACGTCCGGCAATCCCAGCTTTCTGAAATTCTCTAAACAGCGCTGGCGGTCCAAATCAATCAGAACTCCGCCAAAATCAATAATAAGGTTCTTGATTCCTCTTCTTTTCATCACTATTTCTGTGTTAAACGTCGGATAAGGCGAACCAGTTCACCTATCCACAAAACAAACGAAGTAGAAACGACAATCGTCATCCAAGTCATAAAATCGAGCGGCACTGTGCGGAATACAGCTCCACCAAACTGTACAATCAGTATCTGTCCGCCCAAAATGGCAAGTATAATCAGCTCCATGCCATAAGATTTAGAAATGCCCTTGAACGCCGAGTCCGAAGTGCCGAACACACGTGCATTGAACAAGTTCCAGAACTGAAGCATAACAAAGAACGTGAAGAACACAGTCAACCGATAGGTAGTCATCCCCCCCTCTTCACTGTTAAACCAGAAGAGCATTCCCATAAGCAATACCAGAAAGGCAAAACCCATTCCCAAAATGTAATACCTCATGGACTTGGTTATAATGAAATCCGTACTCTTACGCGGCTTTTCCTTCATCACGCTCTCACTGGGTGGAATGGACGCCAAGGCCAGGGCCGCAAACGTATCCATAATCAGGTTCACCCACAACATCTGCGTGACGGTCAAAGGAAGCGTCGTACCCACCAGTGAACCCAGGAGAACGATAAACAAAGCCACAAAATTGATAGTCAGTTGAAAAACAATGAAACGCTGTATATTCTTATATAGAGAACGTCCCCACATCACGGCCGTACCTATACTGTTGAAGGAGTCATCCAGCAACGTGATGTCGCTGGCCTCCTTGGCAACGGAAGTCCCGGTACCCATCGAAAGTCCCACTTGCGCATGGTTCAACGCAGGAGCATCATTCGTGCCGTCACCCGTCACAGCCACTACCGCACCTTTCTGCTGCAACAGTTGCACCAGACGCTGTTTGTCTGTGGGGCGTGCACGCGACATTATCTTCAAGTCCATCACACGGTCCAATGCCTCCTCATCCGTCAATTCGGCAAATGCAGCTCCCGTAATGCGGTTCTTTTCCGTATCCTCCGGTTTCCACAGACCAATCTGGCGTGCTATCTCGGTAGCCGTACCCGGTGTATCTCCCGTCACAATCTTCACTCCGATACCTGCCGACTGGCATTTGGCAACGGCCGCAGGCACATCCGGACGGATAGGGTCACTGATGGCAACCACACCGAGGAACGACAAGTCATTTTCAGCAACCAATGACACACAATCAGACGCTTCCGCATCATCCACAATCTTGAATGCAAAGCCAAGTGTACGCATAGCCATATTCTGATAGTTGAGCAACTGAGCCTCCACTGTAGAACGGTATTCCACCGCATCCACACGCTTGCCGTCCAACATGACATCCTTGCATTTACCCAAAACAATCTCGGGAGCTCCCTTCACATACAGCACCTTCTTCCCAATCAGGGGAGATTGCACCAGGGTAGCCATGAATTTCCTTTCCGTAGAGAAAGTCAGCTGGTCGATAACCGTAGCTTTCTCACGCAGCGCCAGATAGTCGCATCCTTGGCTGTTCAGCCAAAGCAGCAGTGCCACCTCCGTGGGGTTACCCACCCCTTTCGGCTTCTCGCCAGTCACCTCTTCTTCCAGAAAAGCAGTGGAGTTAGCACTGATACCTTCCATTACCAGCTTGCTGAGGTCATCATTCCCCAGCTGCCCGTTATTCTTCAAACCATAGAAATTGGGTTCATGCACCTGCATCAGATTTTGGGTCAATGTACCGGTCTTGTCGGTACAAATCACTGTAATGGCTCCCATCGTCTCGCATGCATGCATCTTGCGCACCAGGTTGTTGGTGGAGAGCATGCGGCGCATATTCAACGCCAGACTGAGTGTCACGCTCATCGGCAAGCCTTCGGGCACAGCCACCACAATCAGGGTAACTGCCATCATAAAGTATTGCAAAGTAGCCTGCAAGGCCGGCAGCCAATCACGGAAGGTATGAAATGAAGAAAAGTCATAAACCAGTACCACATCCTTTACAAAGAAAATGAGAAAAGCCAGACCCGCTACGGAAAAGCCAATCTTTCCAATCAGATTGGCCAATTTGGTCAACTGAATATTCAGCGGAGTAGGTTCCGTATTCTGTTCGGTACTTTGACGTGCCACTTTACCGATTTCCGTAGCATCGCCCACAGCCTCCACACGCATGGTGCCATGTCCGTCCACCACCGTTGTACCGCGCAAAATGCGGTTGGAAGCATACGTAGCCTCTTCGTCAAAGTCAGCTTCTACGGTAGTTTTCGTCACTACCGGCTCACCGGTCAGATTCGATTCGTTCACTTGCAGGGAAATGGCTTCCAGCAATTCACCGTCCGCCGGAACCTCTTCACCGGTTTCCAGCACCACGATATCACCCACCACTACATCTTTACGGGGAATCTCCTGCACATGTCCGTTACGAATTACTTTCACCAAAGTTTCTTCGTTCACTGCGTTCAGCAGGTCAAACTTCTTACCGGCATCATACTCAAAGAAGAAACCGATACCAGTAGCCAGCAAAATGGCTACTATAATGCCGATAGTCTCGGCATATTCATTCTCTACAATGGAAATAATCAAAGAAAACAGAGCGGCAACCAGCAATACCCTTACTACGGGGTCCTCAAACTTCTCCAGATACAATTTCCATAAGGAAGGCCGTTTAGGAGGCGTCAATAAATTTACTCCATGTTCGTCGCGGCTCTTCCGCACTTGTTCGTCGGTCAGTCCGACATGATAATAATCATCCTTTATTGCAGTCATGCAAGTCTTTAGGTTTAATTTTGGAACGCAAAAATACAATAATAATCCGGGAAAACAATACCTATATAATGATTAGTGATTAATTGACTGTCATTGATTCTCTTTTTCCCTCACCAGTTTCGGTCTGGTTGCAGGCTCCCACGGCAATATGAACCAGAAAGTCGAACCTGCCCCTTCTTCCGATTCCACGCCTATTTCGCCCCCCAATTTGCGGACAATGGTCTGGCAAATGGAGAGTCCCAGTCCGGTACCGTTCTTTTCCTGCTTCAGCTTGACGAAACGTTCAAAAACATGTGGCAACTTTTCCTGGGGAATACCGGTTCCCGTGTCTTTTACGTAGAAATAGAGACCTTCCTCATAGGGTCTGAATCCGAGGGTAATACTGCCTTCCTGGGTGAACTTCAGGGCATTCGTCATAAAATTGGATACCACTTGTGCAAGCCGGTTTCTGTCTGTATGCATGGTATATTCCTTCTCAGAAGCCTCCCGGACAATCTGCACTCCACTACCCAACTCGGCCACCCGCATACGGAACTGTTGTTCCAAATCGAACATCATCTGGTTGATGTCCACATCCGAGAACACAAATTCCAATGTTCCGGCTTCTATCTTCGAGAGGTCCAGAATATCAGCAATCAGCTGTTGCAGCATTTCATTGTTACTTTGCACAATTTCCAGGAACTGTGTCTTCTCCTCGTCTGTCGATGCAGAGGCCAGCAATTCCGAGAATCCGACAATTGCGTTCAGCGGGGTACGGATTTCATGGCTCATATTCGCCAGGAACACCGATTTGGAGCGGTCGGCATTCTCTGCCTTCTCACGTGCCAGTTTCAATTCAGCTTCCACTTGTTTCAGCCGGGTAATGTCATGCACGGTAATCACCATGCAGTCGCGGTCCTCAATCTTCATATACTCGCCGGAAACATAAGCATTGTATTCCTTAGTTCTGCCTTCGCTATCCCTAAGATTCAAAATAGCCACCAAATCCGTGAAGTTTTTCCGCACCACAAAGGCATTCTCTATGGCATTCCGCACGGGACAGTGCTCACACAAATCGTGAGTGCCGCAACCTCCTGCTGCCGACAAGGCATTGTTACAGCGCAGAATATCTCCCACCCGTCCAGTTTCGGCAGGCTTTACAGCTCCGGTAATATCGTAGTAATTGGTGTAAAATACAGTGAAGTCGCGGTTTATCAGCAGTACATAGGCGTGCAGATTCCGCATAATCGCCCTGAACAGCTTGTCGGTCATTTTCATAAAATGTTGTTTTAATAGAGAACAAAAATAAACTATTTTTGTTCAACAATAGAACAAAAAGGGCTTTTAAACGTTATTATAAGAGAATAAACCTAAAAAAGGAAATTTATGGAAAAGTACATTTGCACTGTATGCGATTATGTCTATGACCCTGAATTGGGCGACCCTGAAAATGGAATAGAACCGGGAACATCTTTCGAAGACCTTCCCGAAGATTGGGTTTGCCCCTTGTGTGGAGTAGGCAAAGAAGAATTTGAGAAAGCGTCCTAAGACGCTTTCTTTTCTTTTATATCGCTGCTGGCTTCCACTACATTCACCACATAGTCGCCCAGCTTTTCACATTCTGCAATGATGTCCATATAGTAAACACCCATCTGGTAATCATATTCCTTGTTATTCACATCCAAGATATTCTGATTCTTCAGCTGATTGCGGTAATTATTGATTTCATTCTCCAAATTAAAGGACTTGTTCACATCCGCGCCTGCATGCTCCGGATGTTCCACCACGACAATCATCTGCTCCAAGGCATCATCCGTCAGCTTCATCATGAAATGGATATGCTCGTACTGCTTCTCGGTGAAATCCTGATTGGTCTGGCGCTTGCGGTTGATGGTACGTGCCAGGTTATAGCAGCTGTCGCCGATGCTCTCTATCTCCGTCACTTCACGCAGCATGGCACGTATCTGCAACTTACTTTCCGAACTCAGGCGCCCTTCGGACACTTGATTCAGATAATTGGCAATCTCCAGCTCCATGCTGTCACTGATATTCTCGTACTTCTCCACACGGCTGAACACTTTGTTGAAATCATCATCCTTCTCCGTATGCAGCAAGTCCTGCACCATTCCGAACATACGGCGGGTACGTTCGGCAAAAAGATGTATTTCCTTGCTTGCCTGCAGGATGGACAGCTCTGCCGTAGAAAGCATACCGCCCGAGATAAAACGCAAGCGATATTCCTCGTCCTGCTCCTTCATTGGAATAATGGCACAGACCGTACGTTCGATAAACTTCACGAACCATATCAATATCAGCACGTTGCAGATATTGAAGCAAGTATGGAATGCCGAAAGCTTGAAGGATACGGCCACAGCCGGATCTTTAGTACCCATCACGTTCTCTACGAACCATGACACAGCCTCGGTAAAGGGGGTGAAAAGACACAACACCCATATCACACCAAACACATTGAACACCAAGTGGGCCAAAGCAGCCCGCCTTGCCTGCGTATTACCGGTCAGTGCCGCAAGGTTTGCCGTGATGGTTGTACCGATATTCTCTCCCAAAACCAGTGCTGCCCCCAATTCGAAACTAATCCAGCCGTTGGCGCACATAATAAGCGTAATGGCCATAGTTGCCGCAGATGCCTGCACAATCATGGTCAACACCGTACCGATACCCACAAAAAGAAGTATGGAGATAAAGCCCATGTCGGTATAGTCCTGCACAAATGACAGCATATCAGGATTTTGGCTCAAGTCAGGAGCATTGTTTTTCAAATAGGAAAGCCCCATGAACAAGAATGAGAAACCGAAAATAAATTCACCGACAGACTTGCGGTTACTTTTTTGAGAGAAGAGGAGAGGAATGCCGAAAGCAAGAAGAGGAAGAGCAAAGGCGGCAATGTCCACCTTGAAACCTAAAGCTGAAATAATCCATGCCGTAACAGTCGTACCGATATTAGCACCCATTATGACACCTATGGACTGTGAAAGCGTTAACAACCCCGCATTGACAAAACTTACAACCATCACCGTGGTTGCAGAGGAAGATTGTACAAGTGCTGTAATCAGCACGCCCGTCAACATACCGGTCACTCTGTTGGTTGTCATTGCGGTCAATATCTTCCGCAGTCTGTCACCGGCAAATTTTTGAAGCCCCTCACTCATAATCTTCATTCCGTAAAGAAACAGTGCCAATGAACCGAGTAGCTTTAAAAAATCATAAAAAGAATATTCCATCTTTAATTATTTAAGGTGTTTCATTCCTTCACGTGTTATAATGTCCTATATTTAACGTGTCAACCCACTAAAAACGAGACATCATGAAACACATGTTACAAATTTGTTGCAAAAATAATAATATTTCTAAAGAATTCCCTATAGGGAGCTCACTTTTGGATATTTATTACGGTTTTAATCTAAATTTCCCCTATCAGGTAGTCAGTGCAAAAGTCAACAACCGTTCCGAAGGACTGAATTTCCGTGTATACAACAATAAGGATGTAGAGTTTCTCGACATACGTGACTCCTCAGGCATGCGCACTTATGTCCGTTCCCTCTGCTTCATTCTTTACAAAGCTGTCAGCGAGCTGTTTCCGGAAGGAAAACTGTTCGTAGAGCATCCGGTATCCAAAGGTTACTTCTGTAACTTGCGCATCGGCCGTTCCATAGAGCTGGAAGATGTGACCGCCATCAAGAAACGGATGCAGGAAATCATCGCCGAAAATATCCCCTACCATCGTGTAGAATGCCACACCACCGAGGCTGTGCGTATCTTTAGCGAACGGGGCATGAACGACAAGGTTAAGCTGCTGGAAACCTCCGGCTCGCTATATACCTATTATTACACATTGGGCGACACCGTAGACTACTACTACGGCAACCTGCTGCCCAGTACCGGGTTCATCTGGCTGTTCGACATCGTGAAGTATTACGACGGCCTGCTGCTGCGTATCCCCAACAAGGAGAACCCGAATGTACTGGAAGAAGTGGTGAAACAGGAGAAGATGCTCGACGTATTCAAGGAACACCTGCGCTGGAACTACATCATGGGGCTGAGTAACGTGGGCGACTTCAACCTGGCTTGCGAGACAGGCCATGCCACCGACCTCATCAACGTAGCCGAAGCCCTGCAGGAGAAAAAGATAGCCCAAATAGCTGACGACATCTACCACCGCGGCGAAAACGGAAACCGGGTGAAGCTCGTACTCATCTCCGGTCCATCGTCCTCCGGAAAGACGACTTTCAGCAAGCGGCTCAGCGTGCAGTTGATGACCAACGGCCTGCGTCCCTATCCCATCTCGCTGGATAACTACTTCGTAGACCGTGAAGACACCCCACGCGACGAAAACGGAAACTACGACTACGAATCACTCTACGCCCTCGACCTCGAACTCTTCAACACCCAGCTGCAGGCATTGCTCCGTGGCGAAGAAGTGGAGCTGCCCCGCTTCAACTTCAACCTCGGGAAGAAAGAGTACAAGGGCGACAAACTTCGCATCGACGAGCATACCATCCTTATCCTGGAAGGAATCCATGCCCTGAACCCTGAACTGACACCACAGATTCCCGCCGCCAGCAAATACAAGATTTATGTATCCGCCCTGACCACCATCTCGCTGGACGACCACAACTGGATTCCCACCACGGACAACCGCCTGCTGCGCCGCATCATCCGCGACTTCAACTACCGCGGCTACTCGGCACAAGAGACCATTTCACGCTGGCCCAGTGTACGTGCCGGCGAGGACAAATGGATATTCCCCTACCAGGAAAATGCCGATGTCATGTTCAACTCCGCCCTCTTGTTCGAATTTGCCGTGCTCCGCTGCCACGCAGAGCCCATCCTTACCAGTGTTCCACGGAACTGTCCGGAATACGCAGAAGCCTACCGGTTGCTGAAATTCATCAAATATTTCACCCCCGTGCAGGACAAAGAAATTCCACCGACATCCTTATTGAGAGAATTTTTAGGAGGCAGCAGCTTCAAATACTAAGTTTTTATTCTAACTTTGTGAGCAAATAAAACAAACGTACACATGAAAAAAATTATTTCGATACTTCTCTTAGCGACTTTCTGCATCTTTACTCAACTCCATGCGCAAAACCGTGCAGACGAATTGATGAAACAAGCACAAGAAAATCTTACGAAAAAAGAATATATCAAAGCCCGCTATCTATTCCTGCAAGCCTACAATGCCTTTGCCACGCAAGACAAGTATGCCCAGGCAGTGGAATGCGGCGTCAATGCCAGCGCCCTCTACCATCGGGAGAATTACTATAAAGAAGCTTTTGAACTGCTGCGCGGTGCCGAGCAAGTGGTGGCAACCGGCGAACAGAAAACGGGCAAGGCCATGCCCAACCTACGTTTCCGCATCAACAAGGAACGCCTGCAGATGTACATCAACCTGAAAAATCCCGCACGCGCCAAGGAACAGCTGACCAAACTGGAAGAGACCGCCAAAGCCTCTCACAACGACTCTCTGAGCAACGACCTGCTTTATACGCAGGCCAACTATTACTACACCTTCGGTATGAATGCGCAAGGTGATGCCGCCACCAACCGCCTGATAGGGCAATATAAGGAACAGAAGAACTACGCCAAGGTAGACGAATGCTACAAGACTCTCATCAGCATTGCCCGCAAGGCAAACAATGCCGGACTGGTGGCTCGTACATACGACAAGTATATCCTCTGGACCGACTCCGTGAAAGCGCTTACCGCACAGGACGAACTGAACGTCCTGAAGAAGAAGTACGATGAAAGCCTGGCCACCATCCAGGAGAAGGACGACTCCTTGAGCGCCAAGCAATACATCATCATCGGACTCTGCGTATTGGCTGCCATCCTTGCCGCAGTCCTGATATTCGGTGCTATCGTATTGTTGCGTTTCATCGTCCTTACCCGCAAGCAGAAGAAAGCCATCGGTATCGCCAACGAGCACAACGAACTGAAAACAAAATTCATCCAAAACATCTCCGCCCAGATGGAACCGACACTGGACACGCTCGACGCTTCGCTGCCGGGAGTAAAGGCCCTGCATACATTCTCCAACCACATCCAGGAACTGTCCGAATTGGAGAACACCTTGTCCGAACCTTACGAAATGCAAGAGAAGAACATCTCCGCCTTCTGCGAGGCTATCATGGACAAGATTAAGGGAAAAACCCGGAAAGACGTTTCCCTGGCCGTCAATGCTCCAAAGCTGAATGTAAAAATCAATCCGGAGCAACTGGAACGCATACTGCTGCACCTTTTAGAGAACGCCGCCGAATACACTCCCGCCGGAGGCAAGATATGGCTCGACTTCAAGAAACGCGGTGCACACACGCATCAGTTCATCGTCAGCGACACCGGTTGCGGTGTTCCCGAAGAGCAACGCGAAAACATCTTCAAGCCCTTCACCGAAGTGAAGGACTTGACACTGGGCGACGGCTTGGGGCTTCCCATCTGCTCACTGATAGCCACCAAGATGAACGGCAGCCTGACACTGGATACCGGCTACAGCAAGGGGGCACGGTTTGTACTAGAACTGCATGCTTAACGGCAGGTTGGTACAGAATAGAGTGGAATTCAGCAGCAAGCGAGAAAGAAACAAGAAGTTATCAAACCTGCCCTCACTGCCCTCACCGCTTTTCTGAAATGCCCTGCTCATCGGCATTGCAGCGGCGAGTGAGAGCAAATAAAAAGAGTGAGGGCAAAATTTGCCCTCACTCTTTTCAGTTACCCGGTTACTTGCTGCCACTCCCCCTCAGTACGCACGGGCTTTCGTCCGCCTCTCCCCCGTCTTTTATTAAGAAAAGCATATACATTTCTTGTGCCAGACACAGTGTATTGACAACGGCTCACTATAGTGGTCTGTTCAGCTCACTGTAGTGGTCTGTCTTGTTCACCTTAGTGAGCCGACTTGTTCACTGTAGTGGAGCATTGGCAAATCAAAAGGTTTCTCGGAAGAAACACGCATGCGGAGCACAACGAAACCATAGCCTTTACATCCATACTGACCGTGCTATTGGCAGCCTGCACTGAAACGACAAGTTACAAAACGGCTAAAAAGCATGATAAACAGCACTCCTTCCGATACATGAGACATGTATCATGCAAAATGAGACAATTCACCTCAAAAATGAGACATGCTTTATTGCGCAATAGATAAAAATTGGCTAACTTTGCCATAAGCCCAAAAGCAAAAAGCATGAAACAAGTCTTGTATCTTACCGCTTCAACCGTATTCTTTGGAATAACAGGTACGACCATCCCCCCTCCCGCTCCTTATTCAATACCATCATAAATTAAAATCTTGTACTTATGAAGTATTTATGTATCATCCTTTTTCTGGCAATAAGCATTTCATCCTGCCAGCAGCAAGCCATCAATGAAAAATGCGAGAAGAACATTATAGTATGTTTCGACCATTATCATCCTAAACCATACAAGACGCCGGGAGGAGTGGGACACATGCCGATGCCTAAAGTCCTCTATACCGACAGCATAGGAACTCTTGTGGAATACATGCCCAACAAAGATTCCGATACCCTGACCATCTATTCCACTGAACACTTCAAGGAGTTGGGTCTGAACTATGGAGATTTTGAGTTCAACTACTACCCATTAATGAAAGGAGATACCGTTATTATTTCCATGGATAGCCTTGGCTACCCCATTTTAAGCAGCAAGCATCATCCCGGATATAGCAGAATCTATAACATGAACTATGAGTTGCGCAAAGGGAAGACCCATGCAGGACTGGAAGCAAAGACTTGTCTTGGGGGTGACTGGGTGCGGATTGCCAAATCGATTGATATAATACGGGCAAATAACTGGACTTCATTACTAATGGATTACTGCCCTTTGGATTCATTACAATCCATGTTCGACAGTTACAAGAAGAACTATACAGATACCATCAATTCCTTTAAAGAACAGCAACTTATCTCAAGCGAGATACACGACCGTTATCAATGCCTGCTCAAGCTGAAAGACTATGAATCCCGGCGAATGCTGAATGAAGACACCGCCTTCTACCGTCAGATGGAACCCGAAATAGCTGACAAATATATCCGTTATCCCTCCTACCGTGAATTTCTGGACTACTACCTTTGGTTCTTCAACCAGCATATCCCGACGATACGCAAATCCCAGGGAGGAAGCAAGGACTGGCGTCAAACCTTCGATGAGCTATCTGCGAAACCGTTCCAGCCAAAATCCAAGCAAGCCCTGCTTGAACGCTGCATCAAAGAAATCGGCGAGAACTTTTCGGCACAAGACGTAAACAGCTATCTTGACAAATATATCCACATCACCCAAGACACACTGCTGCCCGACAGGATAAGAGACCAATACAACTTGTCTGCCGATGCCAACCAGCTATTGCTGAAGGACATTCATGGAAAGCCTGCCAACCTGAACAGATTGCTGGAAAAGAACAGGGGAAAGGTCATTTATGTGGACTTTTGGGCAAGCTGGTGTGTGCCCTGCCGGGAAGAGATGCCTCCCTCGGAAAAGCTGAGAGAACTGTACAAGGGAAAAGATGTGGTATTCGTCTATCTCGCCTTCAAGGACCAGGAAAGCAGTTGGAAAATGGCGGTAGAGCAGGAGGGCTTATCAGAAGTACCCGACAATTTCTTCATCACAAATCCAAAGAACAGCAAAATGCTGGAAAAGCTAAAGCTGGAATTAATTCCCCGATACATCATTTTCGACAAACAAGGCAATATTGTTGAAATGAATGCTCCAAGACCAAGTGACAAACAAGTGACAACAACAATAGACAAGTATCTAAAATGACGCAAATTCGATACAAGCGAATAATTAACGTGAGTCGATATTACTTAAAACAGTATAAGTAGCCTGCCCTTGATAACATCCACATCAATGGCAGGCTTCTTTTCAAAGATATTATTCTTTACTTTGGCAAGCCATTGAATCCTCCCGAATGGAACAAGATAAGAACAACCATTATTTCAGCATCATTCATACGGGGTGACCTGTCCCGATGCTTATAAGTCCCGTCTTCAACCATATATCTTTTCTGCTGCAACATAAATTCCTTGCAAAAATCATCCGCCAATGGTTCCCTGTCATCCACATTTACAGGAATAAACATAAAACCTTTCGATACATCAGCAAAAGTTTGAAGTATAATTAAAAGTTTTCGACCTATGAACTTTCCACAAAGCCTGACTAAAAGGCAAGAATATATCGAACAGTTTTTTTCTCTCTGACCCAAAATCTTATCCGTTTGGGCATAATGTTCCGGAAGAAGCCTGACAATTTCCTCTAATAGATTCTTTATAATCCCACTATGCGGCCTTCTTCTGTCTGTTTTTGATTTTGTCAATCATCAATATGGCGTTTGCCGTATGTATTCCGAAGAAAATCCATAGGATTTCTGTTTTCCTGTTCCGTGCTTTGATTTTTGATAGTGAGTAATGCTGTTTTTGTGTACCGAAACTGCCTTCGAGCCTGGTGAATCTTTCCCTCGAGAGTTCACTCCTGAGGACCTTCCTCACCTTCCCGTCCTTTGCAGCCCTTCCCTTGCGTACAAAGGATGTGGATATCCCATATTTGTACAGAACTTCCTATTGGCATTATTGGTGTATATGGAATCGGTAGACACACACCTTACCCTTACATTCATCAGCTTCTGATGCATACGGATACAGTCCTTCAGACGTATACCCTCATTGAATGCCTTGAAAGAGATGTGCCCGATAAACGAAATTCCGTCTGTCTGTATGTATGTTGCCCGACTTTGCACCGAATTCGACAGATTTTGTCTCCTTGCCCCTTACGATAGGGCGTACGTAATGACGGTCAATACTGACAATACGGTCACTGGCCTTCCTGCCTTCAAACATCTCCTTTTCCTATACAAGAACCTTTCTGATTATGGAAAGCCGTTTCTGATAATCCTGTGTATATTTGAGTAAAGAGCCGTATTCTCTGTGAATGTCATCCCGTTATATGACGAGTTTTCCAGAAGTCCAATCATGCGACGTTTCAGCATCCTTGTCCTCGAAGCTTTCCCCTTTCTTTTCTTGCAATAGGACAGATAGGATGCCGCAACATCTGTATATTTATTACGGGGACGTCTTATGCCGAGTTTCCTGCAATGCATGTGGATATGCCGGGAGTCATTCGATGCTTTCCCAAAGGAGCTTCATGTCCGTAGGAAAACGCATATGACTTTCGAGACAATGTCAAGAAGGGATGAAATCTCATTACGGATAGCACTGATTATCCTGTAGTTGGTTATAGGGTGGAAAGAGTCTGTCATAATACCGCAGAACAACTGATAGTGTATGTTTCCGTTAAGATGTTCTACCGGCAGTCTGTCAGAGAATCCGGTGTAGGCTGGACCATAAGGGCTATCTTTGCGGAAGGACTGAAACAGTTTCTGCGCCCCAGGCGGTGTTCTGACAGGCCTATCTCTTTGGCTATGCTCTCGAACGGAAACACGGAATGAAGGCTGCCAAGTTCACTTTCATGAAAACTCTTACGATATTTCTCCAGAATATCGAATTCTGTAAATCCCAAAGTAGGATGAATTTCTGAAATATTTTGTATCTTAGCCATATCTTAGTTTGGATATTTCCCCCGTTTTGGCCGCCAAACCTTATTTTAGGGGGGAATACCTAAAGATACAAGAAACAACTAATTCGCAATACTTTAAGTATGAATTAGTTAGCTAATTTTATGGGATTTACTGAATATCCTTAAGGAGGTTGTGTCATTTTGATACGCCCCCATGTGCCTAAGAAGGCGATTAATATTTAATAAGCATTTGCTCAATGAACAGTCTATATTCATTGGGAGTGCTTCCTTTCTTTTTCTTGAATATCCGGATAAAATTGGATAAATTATTGAATCCACAAGAATAACATATTTCCGCAACCGTATGTGATGTTTCAGTTAACATCTGGCAGGCACGCGCTATCCGTAGATTCGTAACATAATCAATAAATGTACTGTTCGTTTTCTTTTTAAAGAAATGGCTGAAAGCCGATTCCGACATATTTACCAGTTTCGCCACATCACTTAATTTTATGGATTCCTCATAATTCTTCTCAATAAATTCACATACCTTGGCAATACGTCTGCTCTTCGAAGTTCGTATCGTATCCTTCGTGTCATATAGATTACTCACCAGCACATGTCTGTCGGCAATCGATAAATCGTAAAGAATAGAAAAGAATTCAAGCACCGTGTGAAAACCTTGCATATGGGTCAGGCGCAAAATCTTCTCTTTCATGGCTAATTGGGTGTTTTCAGAAAAAACTATTCCTTTCTGCGAATCAAGCAACAACTGCTTAATAGGAGCGAACAATCGTTTATCCAAAATAGGGAAATTAAGTAGTTTATCAGAAAACTGAATCGTAACCACATGATTACCTTCAACCACTTCTCCTTTCCATGCATGGGGTAGGCTTGGACCCGTCATCACCAAATCCAGTTTATTAAACTTCTCTACTGAATCGCCCACAATTCGTTCCCCGTATGTATTTATTACTAAATTGATTTCAAAATCCGCATGATAATGTACCGGATAATCGAATTTCGCGTTCGGATGATTTAACACGATGAATAAATCATCTGCGGATATAGGGGTAATTTCTCTTTGAATATCTTTCATAGTCCATACATTATTTCCTTTTTATACAAAAATACGAATAATAATGAAAACGCAAGAAGATATTCAAAAAAGTATAGTTAATGAACAATATAATATATAGAAACTATATGTATATGCTATATATTTGCAAAGTGGATAATCTCAATAACAAAAAAGGAACATGAATACATTTTCAATCGGGATAGTCGATATCATTATTATTGTTGTATACTTCCTATTTATTATATGGTGGGGAATAAAAAACGGTAAAAGCTCCGACGCACAATCCTATTTTCTTGCCGGGCGTTCCATGCCTTGGTGGGGTGTGGGATTATCCTTATTCGCAGCGAGTATTTCTAGTTCTACACTCATTGGTCAATCGGGAGATGCTTACCATACCGGACTAGCTGTTTTTAATTACAACCTCACTGGGGTAATTGTAATGGTTTTCTTCGCCGTTTTTCTTCTACCTTTATATATTAAGTCCAAGGTGTTCACCATTCCCGAATTCTTGGAAAAACGATTCGATAAACGTTCCCGTTATTACTTTTCAGCCATTTGCATTATCGGTAACATCTTTCTCGATGCAGCAGGAGCACTTTATGCCGCTGCTCTTATTATCAAACTAATATTTCCAGAAACCGATCTTCAAATCATTATCATAGTATTTGCGATCATCGTAGCTTCATACACCATTCCCGGCGGACTCTCCTCAGCTATTAACGCCGAACTAATCCAGGCTGTCGTTCTGATTCTGGGATCGGTACTCCTTACCTATTTCTGTTTCCTGCAAGGTGGAGATTATTTCTATGACCTTTTAAATAACGATGATATATTGGTAAAATTAATCCGCCCATTGTCCGATACTGCTACTCCCTGGTTGGGACTCATTGTCGGCATGCCAATATTAGGTATATATTTCTGGGCCAACAACCAAACTTTGGTACAACGGGTATTAAGCGCAAAAAACATCGATGAGGGGCGTAAAGGAGTAATGCTTACCGGCTTCCTCACGATGAGTACCCTATTTATTATTGCTATTCCCGGATTAATTGCACGCAATTTATTTCCCGGATTAGAAAAACCGGATATGGTATATCCCAATATGGTCATGCAGTTAATGCCTGTAGGATTGCTGGGAGTAATGCTGGCTGCTTTATTATCCGCATTAACTTCAACAATAAGTGCCATACTTAACTCCACCTCAACACTTTTTACGATGGACTTTTACGCCCAAAAGAATAAAAAGGCAGACACAAAAAAGCTGGTATTGGTAGGAAAAATTGCCTCATTTGTGATTATCATTTTAGCCGCTTTATGGGCACCACAAATCGGCAAATTCGGCTCTCTCTTAAAATACTATCAAGAGATGCTTTCCTATATTTCCCCACCAATCGTCGCTGCATTTCTACTGGGCATATTCAATAAGCGGGTAAACGGCAGCGGAACTTTTATTGGCTTAATCTCTGGGTTGCTGGTTGCTGTTTTGCTGCTCTTCTTCAAAGACACTCTATTCGGAAATTTACATTTCCTATTGATGGTTCCTTTCCTTTTGGGATTCAGCATGAGCATCATTTACGTAGCTAGCCTTTTTTTTACGGCTCCCCACCAGGAGAAATTACACCATACCGTATTCTCATTTAAAGAACTGAAAGAGGAGTATATAGTTTTGAAAACGGTAGCTTGGTACAGAAATTATCAAATATGGGCCGGTATCTTACTCATATTGAGTGCACTGATTTGGATTATTCTTAACTAATAGAATTGAAAAACATATATTCACATGAAACTGAAGAAATTTGAAGGTAACCCCATCCTATGCCCTCTGGAAACAAATGATTGGGAATCTTTAGTCACTTGTAACCCCGGGGTATATTATGATAATGGAAAGTTTTATATGCTATACCGGGCAGCGGGTAAAGATGAAAAACATGTCATCCGGTTGGGACTGGCAACCAGTGAAGATGGATTTCACTTTGAAAGGGTATCAGATGAGCCTGTATTTACCCCCAGTATAGATGGACCAGACTCAGGCTGCGTGGAAGATCCACGAATCGTGAAATTCGATAATGAATATTACATCACTTATGCATATCGTCCTGTGGCTCCCGGTCAATACTGGAAATTTGAGCACGATGAGGTCATCCTTCCCCAATGTGGAAAACATGCCCCAATAGCTTTAGCTCAGAATTTGGGCAATACCGGCCTAGCGGTGACCGCTGATTTTTTGCACTTCCGGCGATTAGGAAGATTAACCTCTTCTGTGTTGGATGACCGGGATGTGATACTGTTTCCAGAAAAAATAAAAGGGAAATATGTCATGCTTCATCGTCCCAAACAATACATTGGTGAAGCGTATGGCGTCAATTTCCCTTCGATTTGGGTGAAATACTCCGATGACCTTTTGGACTGGGAGGATAAAGAAAGTCATTTGCTTTTGAGTGGGAAAGCGGGAACTTGGGAAGAAAAAATTGGTGGTAGTGCCCCTCCTTTAAAAACAGACAAAGGCTGGTTAATGCTTTATCATGGCGTTGAATATGGAGGCCGCGGATATTATCGGGTAGGTGCCTTGTTGCTTGATATGGAAGAGCCATTGACCATTTTGGCAAAGACCTCTGATTTTATTCTGGAACCGGAGATGGAATTTGAAACTATAGGCAATTACAATGGTTGTGTATTCCCTACCGGAAATGTCATTGTTGATGGGACCTTATATGTTTATTATGGAAGCGCTGATAAATATGTTTGCGTAGCAACCTGCCACATTGACGAACTACTCGAATATTTACTATCAGAATGTCGCATCGAACAGACTTAACAATACCCTATATATGACCTTTAATCCCTATATATAATGAATTATAAACTCTTTATTTTTTTGTTTTTTATTTTTATCTTAGGTATAGGATGCTCCATAAAATCAGATTACTCAAAAAAGGACATTATTATTTATGGCAATTCTTCGGCAGCAGTAACAGCAGCGGTTCAATTAGCACGGATGGGTAAAAGTGTACTTTTTATTTCTTCGGATAACTGTGTGGGGGGCCTTACAGCCTCGGGGCTTGGAGCAACCGATATCAATGATTATAAAGCAATAGGTGGAATTACCCGTGAGTTTTACAAACGGGTATATCAATACTATGATTGTCCGGAAACTTGGTTTTATCAGGAAAAAGATGCATATTTTACTTCTATCCAGAAACGGGTTTTCACCGGATGGAATAAGGAAGAAAAGTTACAATGGGTATTTGAGCCCCATGTAGCACAGAGAATATTTAGAGAAATGCTGGAAGAAGAAAAAGTAGAACTTGTTTTTGGAAAAATACAACGGAATAAAGGCCTTTCGATTGAGAAAGGAAAGATCAAACAAATTGAACTAACGGATGGAAGCAAATATCAAGCGGATGTATTTATAGATGCATCTTATGAAGGGGATATGATGGCCCAGGCCGGAGTATCTTATTTGGTGGGTAGGGAATCCAATGCCGTTTATGGAGAGACAATGAACGGTATCTTGCCCAATAAAAATGTAAAAAAGAGTCCGGTAAAAATTGATCCTTATATCATTGAAGGGCAGAAGGCATCCGGTTTACTTCCGTTTATCGAAGAAAAACAGCCGGGCAATCCCGGTGATGGTGATCAACGTATTCAGGCATACTGCTATCGGTTTACTCTGACAAACCATGTAGATAATATGCTTCAAGTGGAGAAACCAGACGATTATAACTCTCTATGGTTCGAATATATTGCACGACTTTTAAAAAGTAATCCGGATTGGCAGTTAACCGATATTATTACGATTACTCCGATGCCTAACCTAAAAACCGACATTAACCATGCCGACTTTGTCGGAGCAAATTATGACTGGCCGGAAGCATCTTATGAAAGAAGAGAAGAATTAAAAATGATGCATCGGTCCTATGCACTCGGTCTTATCTGGTTTTTGGGCAATGATGAACGTGTACCCGAGAAAATCAGAAAGGATATGAAAAAATGGGGATTACCTAAAGATGAATTTACGGACAACGGACATTTCCCTTATCAACTGTATGTCAGAGAAGCACGTCGCATGATAAGCGATTACGTTATGACAGAACATGAAGTTACGGGGCATAAAGTCGCTCCTCATTCAGTTGCACTGGGTACCTATTGGTTCGATTCACATATTGTATCCCGATTTGCAGACGAAGAAGGAGCTTTGAGAGATGAGGGAGGATTCTGGGGGAACCAGACCATTTATCCGATCAGCTATCTGTCGATTGTTCCGAAAAGAACCGAATGCTCAAATCTGATTGTTCCTGTCTGTTTATCGGCTTCACATGCTGCTTATGGTTCAATTCGTATGGAACCTGTTTATATGGTACTTGGACAGTCGGCTGCCATAGCTGCAGCACTTTGTTCAGAACAAAAAATTCCTGTTCAGGAATTAAAATATGAGCAACTACGATCCAAATTATTGGAATATGATCAAATATTAGAATATAAAAAATAGAGGACATAACAATGAAAAAGTTTAAGTTAAAAGCCCTGCTATGCCTGAGCTTGTGTATTACGGTATGTTCATGCGGCAATCCGAATCAGGAGTATGATATAGTAATTTATGGTGGAACATCCTCAGGAGTCATATCCGCAGTGCAAGCCGTAAAAATGAACAAGACCGTGATTTTGATTGAACCCACCAACCGGATCGGTGGGCTTACTGCCGGTGGTTTAGGCGATACGGATCATGGGAAACAGAATACCATCGGTGGTTTGTCCAGAGAATATTATCAGCGCATTGGTGTAAAATATAACCGCAATGAGCCTGTCTGGCAATTCGAGCCTAAAGTAGCTCTTGAAGTTTACCATGACCTTATTTCAACATATAACATTCCGGTTGTCTATCAGGAAAGGCTTGATCTAAACAACGGAGTGACACTGAAAGATGGCAAGATAAAAACCATCCGCATGGAATCAAGTAAGGAATATACAGGTAAAATATTCATTGATGCTACATACGAAGGAGATTTAATGGCAAAGGCAGGCGTATCTTATTTTGTAGGGCGAGAAGGTAATGACGTATATGGAGAAAAAAATAACGGTATCCGTCCCGAAAACGAGAACGAACTTCCCGTAGGGATTGATCCGTATATAATCCCCGGAGACCCCTCCAGTGGATTGCTACCCAGAGTTATGCCGGATGCAGGCGGAAAAGCTGGTGAAGGAGATAAGAAAATCCAGGCGTATTGCTACCGCATGTGCCTGACCGATTCTGTGGAAAACCGTATCATGATTGAAAAACCCGAAGACTATAATGAACTGGATTATGAGCTTTTATTCCGTGCATTAGAAAAAGGAATGCCTAAAGATAGATGTTTTAAATTACATATCGTACAAAACCGTAAAACAGACTCAAATAACCATTATGGTATTTCTTGTGATTATAACGGAGGAAATCACAATTATGTTGAAGCCGATTATGCTACGCGTGAGCAAATCGCTAAACGTCATGAGGCCTATCAAAAAGGATTGGTATGGACTATACAAAACCATCCTCGCATCCCGAAAGATGTTCGGGAGTATTATGCTTCATGGGGATTACCTAAGGATGAGTTTATTGAGAATAATCACTGGACACCACAGTTGTACATTAGAGAAGCCCGACGCATGATAAGTGATTACATCGTTACTGAGAATGTGGTAATGCTTGAAGATAAAGTAGAAGATCCGATAGGATTGGGATCTTATGCCATTGATTCTCATCATGCCCAATACTGTCTGGATGAGAATGGCTTTGTCCGGTCCGAAGGTGGTTTTTATAATCCGCTAAGTAATCCATATCCAATCAGTTACAAAGTTATTGTTCCGCCTAAAAGACAATGTACCAATTTATATGTTACCGTTTGTGTATCTGCTACCCATGCGGCTTACGGTTCAATACGCATGGAACCTGTGTTCATGATTCTTGGACAATCTGCGGCTACTGCAGCTTCTATGTGTATCGATCACAATATACCTGTTCAGGATCTTGACTATTCCTTACTAAAGGAACGTTTATTGGCAGATGGCCAGATACTTGAAAATCCGGATAATAATCCATATAAAGTAAACGCATTCGAATAATTTGATGTCAATGAAACAAAACTTACTGGTACTCTTACTTATCATGATCTGTCATGCATGCGCACCTTCCAACCCCCTGAGTGACAAAGAAATTCTAGACATTGTAAATGCGCACAGACCTTTATCCGGTTACATAATCCCTGCCGATATCCAATATCGGTTGGGAGCCACTCATGTGGATGGGAAATATTATTTGTCGGACAAACCTTTTATGATTGAAGGAGCCGAAAAATTATCCGATTTAGGGTATGGAATGCTCAAGCTTTGGTTTGATATTAAAGAAGGGAAAGTAAAAGGTTATGAGTATAACTCAGACTGGCAGACCTCTTCGAATACTACATTGAAAGAATTGGCCGCACATCCTTATTATCAAGCTTGTTTCAACATGCCTTTCCAAACCATTTCATTATGTGTAAATCAATATTTCCCTGGGAACAGGACCGATAGCATTTCTGAAATGATGATGGTTGTAGAACAAAACATATATGAATTATCCAAATACTTGTTGGAAACATATAAGAATAAAGATCTTACTTTCATTCTGCAAAACTGGGAAGGAGACTGGCTGTTAAGAGGTGGAACAGGCGAAGAAGCAATGTGGCATCTTAACGGACCCACAGAAGATTACCAAATACGCATAAAAAACATGATAGACTGGTTTTCTGCAAGGCAGAGAGGTATTCAAAGGGCCCGTATAGAGATAACGGAATCTCAATGTAGGGTATTACATGCCGTAGAAGCAAATCGGGTAATGGATGGGATGAACGGTGTTCCAAGTGTTGCTACCCACGTTCTACCACAGATTGAAACAGACCTTGTTTCTTGGTCAGCATACGATGGAATAGACGAAATCGGTTTAAAAATGTATAAAGGCATTGACTTTCTAAAAAAACAATTGAGGCCCACCGCCTATATGAATGGAAACAAAGAGATAATGATCGGTGAAATAGGTTATCCGGAAAACATGCATAACCGCACCGGAGAACAAGTCAGAAAAATGTGGGACACATTTATGGCCGTATATCTTGCTCAGGATATATCCTATATCTTCATGTGGGAACTCTATTGTAATGAATTAAAAAATGACGAATTTGACAGAAAGCAATTCCCCATTCGTAATGCTAATGAGTTACGGGGTTTCTGGCTGATTCGTCCCGACGGTTCTAAATCGTGGGCGCAGGAATATATGGATCTGTTACTATTAAATCCCGGAAAACAAATAATTGAATAATAATTCACCCCAACCATGAAAAAACTTATCATCCTATTATTAATTGCATGTTATTACGTACCACTATCAGCAGTCGAAAAATATGATGTGGTGGTTTACGGTTCGACAAGTGCTGGTATAACAGCCGCAATCCAAGTTGCCCGAATGAATAAAAGCGTCTTGTTAATATCCCAAACCAATCATCTTGGGGGAATGACCAGTTCGGGGCTAGGAGCTACTGATATCAATCAACGTGAACCTATCGGAGGCATATCCCGGGAATTTTATCAACGGGTTTATACTCATTATATGAACCCCAATGCGTGGCATAATGGGAAGGGATGGACGTATTATAGTAGACTATTAGGCAAATATTTCTGGTGGGGGAAAGACGATAACCTGAAAATGCAATGGATGTTTGAACCACATGTTGCACGAAATATCTTTGACCAAATGCTAATGGAAGCAGGTGTTAGAGTCGTATTCAATGAACGTCTGAATCTTATGTCCGGTGTTGAAATGAAAAATAACAATATTATCCGTATAAAAATGGAGAGTGGGAAAAAATATGAAGCAACTATTTTCGTTGACGCTACCTATGAAGGAGACCTAATGGCCAAATCCGGTGTCACTTATACCATTGGAAGGGAAGCTAATAGCTTATATAATGAAACAATGAATGGGATATTACCAGGAAATTACGCACATAAAAGCAAAGGGAAAATAGATCCTTATCTGATACCCGGGAATCCGGAATCCGGGTTACTACCTTTCATTGAGCCTAAAGCATCCGGATCGAAAGGTGAAGGAGACCATAGACTTCAGGCTTACTGTTATCGATTCACATTATCTAAAAATCCGGAAAACCAAATACCTATTCAGAAACCGGAGAACTATAATCCATTATGGTTTGAACATATATACAGATGGGTAGAAGCCACCCCGGATATCACACTGAATGATATACTTACTCTGACACCCATTCCAAACGATAAAACAGATACCAATCATGCGGATTTTATTGGTGCTAACTATGCGTGGCCGGAAGGAGATTATCTGGTTCGTGACTCTATTGCTCAAATGCACAAAGATTACGTATTGGGACTACTATGGTTTTTGGCTTACGACAAACGTATGCCGGAGCATATACGAAAGGATATGCGTATATGGGGATTACCCAAGGATGAATTTAGAGACAATGGAAACTTTCCCTATCAAATTTATGTAAGAGAGGCTCGTAGAATGGTCAGCGATTATGTGATGACTGAACATGAAGTCCTGGGGAAAAAAGTAGCTATCGATGGAGTGGGTCTTGCGACATATTGGTTTGACTCGCATGTGGTGAGCCGTTTTGTTGATGAGGAAGGTGCTTTACGTGATGAAGGAACTTTCTGGAGCGTAGAGAATATCTACCCGGTAAGCTATCGTTCCATCCGTCCGAAAGCAGAGGAATGCACCAACTTGTTAGTACCCATTTGTATTTCATCATCACATGCAGCATACGGTTCTATCCGTATGGAACCGGTTTATATGGTTTTAGGTCAATCGGCAGGGATAGCAGCGGTAATGGCCGTCAATGAAAAGACTACCGTACAGAAGCTCTCTTATGAAAAAATGAAGCCGTTACTGGAACAATACGGACAAATTATAGAATGGACAGTAAAAGAAAAGTAAGTGTTCAAAAAAGTACAACTATATAGCAAAAAACAGACATAATAAACATATCATATCTTGTATTTTTGTAACGAGAGAAGTTGATAGAGATTGGTGATGATGATTTTTATAATCAAGAATATATTATGAAAACATTCAAATGCAACATGTTTCTGGTTTTCCTATGTTATTGCTCTTTTCATATTGCAGCTCAAAATTCTATAAATTATGATTATGGAGGGTTGATTGCTCAAGTTTTCCAGGACAACATGGTCATTCAACAAGGTAAACCGCTGATTTTATGGGGAAATGCCCCAAAGGGTGAAAGAATAAACATAATAACAGATTGGGCAGTACCAGAATCGACTCTAGCCGATATAAATGGAGCCTGGAAATTATTGATTGAGGTTCCCAAAATTATGCCGGGAGATTACACATCACATTCCATTGAAATAACAACAGGATCAGACACTATTAAATTGAAAAATATACTTTTCGGTGATGTCTGGTTTTTGAGTGGGCAATCCAATATGTCTATGAGCATGAAACCTTTTCTGCCTTGGCATAAAGGTGTAATCAATCATGAAGAAGAAATCAAAGCTGCTGATTATCCCTATATCCGATTATATAGGAATGAAAAACACTCTTCTTTAACTCCGAACAATATAAGTAACGGAAAATGGGAAATATGCTCTTCTGAGGCTGTAGCCGATTTTAGTGCAGTAGGATATTATATGGGTAGAAAGATTTTTCAGGAGGTTAATATACCAATAGGTATTATTGTTTCAGCTTTGGGAGGAATGTCCTGCCAGTCATTTACTCCTGCTGAAACGCTACAATCTAATGAAACGTTAAAAAAAGAGTTTTGGCAACCTTATTTAGAACAACCTGAAATGAAAGAAACAGTTAAACCGGCCCATTTATATAATGGTATGATTCATCCTTTTATAAAGCTATCGGTGAGGGGTTTTGCTTGGTATCAGGGAGAATCTAATGCAAGCCACAAAGATTTTTATACGCTTTTATGCTCTGAAATGATAAAAGCCTGGAGGAAGGCTTTTGCACAAGGTGATCTCCCTTTTTATTCCGTACAAATGACACCTTATTCATGGAAAGGAAGAGATTATTATGGAGGTAACTATGCGTATTTCCGAGAGGCGCAAGAAAAGATCAATTTCATTTGTCCGAATACGGATATAATATCTACTATGGATGTAGGTGAAGTTGATAATATTCATCCTTCTGATAAAAAAACTATAGGAGAAAGACTGGCTGCGCTGGCTTTACATTATGATTATGGTTTTAATGGCCCTTACAAAGGACCTAAATATGATAGAATGGAAATAAAAAAGAATAGAATAATACTGCATTTTGATAAAGAAACGATTGGAACCGGGTTGCAAACCAAGGATGGAAAAGAACCGGCACATTTCTACCTGGCAGGAGCAGATAAGATATTTCATCTTGCTAAGGCAAAAATAAAAGGAGAAACGGTAGAATTGATTTCTGTAAAAGTAAAGAAGCCGGTTGCTGTCAGATATGCTTTCCTGACATATCCCATTACCAATTTTGAAAATAAAGAAGGATTTGCGGCCTATCCCTTCCGAACGGATCAATGGAGCGATATCCAATACAGTGAGAACTATTAAATACAGATGCTATATACAAAGTTGAATATGAAAATGAGGAATATCATATTATTTTTAATACTTATCCTTACTATAGAAAGTATCTCAGCCCAAAAATCTTATTTCTTTGGAGAACGCTATCCACAGAAAGAAAACGAACTTCCAAAGTCAAGAGTTCCGTTCCGGGAAACAGTTCGCGTTCCTAAAATGAATGAACCGATAGTCCTGAATAAACTCTCCTCAACTGTTTTTCAGTTGGCTTCAGGATGGGAAATGGCCGAGTCAAAACAAGTTATATCCTCACCAGGATCTATTTTTGAACCGGATTATAACACCACTGAGTGGTATAATGCTACGGTTCCGGGAACGGTATTAACTACCCTTGTCAATCAGGGGGTTTATCCGGATCCATACTGGGGAGTGAATAATCTGACCATTCCCGAAACCTTATGTCGCACGGATTGGTGGTATCGCCTGGCATTTGAAATACCTAAAGAAGAAAGTAATAACAAACGAACTTTTCTGCGATTCAATGGTATAAATTATAAGGCTGAGATATGGTTAAACTATCAACTAGTCGGAAAAATGGTCGGCGCATTCAGTGTGGGTGAATTTGATATAACTCATGCACTGAATAAAAATAAAACAAATGTACTGGCTGTACGCATATTCTCGCCAAATAATCCGGGCATTCCTCAGGAGCAGAATGCGTTCAATCATGGTGGAAACGGTGGAATACTATGCTTAGACGGACCAACATTTATCAGTTCGGAAGGATGGGATTGGATGCCTGGCATACGTGACCGGAATATAGGTATATGGCAAGATGTACAGTTGTTATTCAAACAGGACATATCTATTGTAAATCCTCAGGTACTTACCGATTTACCTTTACCGGATACAAAATCCGCTGAAATAACAATCCATTTAGATGTGGTAAATCACTGTTCAGATGTTAAAGACACAGAGTTAAATATTGAGCTTGAGCAAATAAAAATATCCCAAAAGGTAAGACTGCAACCTAACGAAACAAGAAGTTTGTCTATCAGTCCGGATGAATATCCCCAGCTAAAGATTAAGAATCCCCGTTTGTGGTGGCCCAATGGATATGGAAATCAGGAATTATATACACTTAATGTTTCTGTGACGCAAAATGGTAATTTGTCCGATGAACAATCTGTACGGTTCGGCATCCGTGAATTGGAATATGAACTGGGTGTAAATATGGAAGGACAAAACAAAAGGATATTGTTTAATCCTCTTCAAGCCTATGCGGATAAACAGACGGTTATTGATAATCTGAATAAGACAGAAGTAGAACCGGGCATTTGGATTCCTTCAATCAAAGAAGGCCGAACGAATGTCGCCGGGTTGAAAGAATTAACAGATGAATTCCATCCTTATATTATATTACGAGTGAATGGTGAACGTATCTTCTGTAAAGGGGGTAACTGGGGAATGGATGATGCGATGAAACGCTCATCTCGTGAGCGTCTGGAACCTTATGTTCGTTTTCATAAAGAACAAGGATTTACCATGATTCGTAATTGGACGGCCGAAAGTACGGAAAAAGTTTTTTATGATTTATGCGATGAATATGGTATACTGGTATTCAATGATTTTGGACTTTCCACCGAAAACCATAATCTTTTACCAGCCGATTATGATCTTTTTTTGAGTAGTGTAAATGAGATTGTAGGTCGTTTCCGTAATCATCCGTCCATAGCGCTATGGTGTCCACAGAATGAAGGTTTCCCTCCTACCTACATCGAAAATGGTATTTCAAAGATCATTGCTGAAGTAGATGGAACAAGACATTATTTGGGTAATTCGCGTACTCTGAATACAATAACAAGCGGCCCCTGGCAATATCGTCAACCTACTCATTATTATGATATGGCAAGAGGTTTTGCAAGTGAAGTCGGAAGTCCTTCGTTGCCAACTGCCGAATCCTTACGGAAAATGATGGATGAAGAGGATTTGTGGCCAATCGGTGACGTCTGGTATTACCATGATTGGCTGATGGGGAAATGGGGAGACGAATCTCTGATACAAAGTTATGAGGACGGTATAAACTACCAGTTCGGCTACTCATCGAATGTTGATGAATTCTGCAAGAAAGCTCAAATGGTTAATTATGAAAGTTACAGGGCTATTTTTGAAGGCTGGAACAGTAAATTATTCCATTCTACCTCAGGAATACTATTATGGATGAGTCATCCGGCATGGCCCAGTATGGTTTGGCAAACCTATTCCTGGGATTATGAAACTCCCGGTGCGTATTATGGGGCAAAAAAAGGATGTGAACCTATCCATATTCAATATAATATGCTCACGCATAATGTAGAAGTATTAAACACAACGCTTCAATCTTTTTCGGGTCTGACAGTTGTTGCCCAACTCATAACATTAGATGGTACAAAGATACGTGAAATGAATAGCAAAGTGAGTTTATCTCCAAATCAGGTCATTTCGACCATACCATTATCATATAATGACCCACAAAATGATTGTTATTTCATCCGATTACAATTAAAAGATAGAAATAGAATCATTTCTCAGAATTTTTATTGGATGTCAAGCAAAACTCCACGTGACTTCACCCCATTAAATAACATTCCGGAGGTTGTTTTATTGGGTAGTAGCATCTCAAGGAGGGATAACGGTTTCATAAAAGGGACTGTGAAACTGATAAATAGGACAGACAAGGTTGCCTTAGCCTTAAAGTTGAATGTGCGTCATGCTACAACAGGTGAAGCAGTGCTCCCGGTTTATTTTGAAGATGGATACTTTTCCTTAATACCGGGAGAAGAGAGGAGCGTTAGTTATGAGTTCCTGCTGCCAGACCAACATCAAGGGCTGAAACTTACTGTTGAAGGATACAATGTCAACCCACAAGACATATCCTTAATTCACTGATCAAAAATTAAAATAACACTTAAATCTGTACAATATGTATACACCTATTTTTTATCATTAGACAGCCATAAACGATAGAACATTCGTTTGAATATGGGAAAACCCATGTAATAGGGTAATTATTACTCAAGTAACTAAAACAAAAAAGACGATTAGTATTATGAATAAAACTAATTTAAAAAGGAATATGAAAATGAAACGGCTATTTGCTTACCTTACGTTCATCTTGACCGTACTCTCAGTGCAAACATTTGCCCAAAGCCCAGTACAGACAATCACAGGGAGAGTCATTGATAGTAATGGAGAAGAAATAATCGGAGCCAGTGTCATACAAAAAGATACCCAAAACGGAACAATCACAGACATTGATGGTCATTTCACCATCAATGTGCCACTTGATGCAACATTGGAAATTAGCTTTTTAGGACATGTCACAACACAAGTCAAAGCTAGAGGAAAAAATAACTTGTTGATAACGCTGGCTGAAGATTCGCAAATATTGGACGAAGTGGTTGTAGTGGGTTATGGAACGCAACGCAAGAAAGACGTGACCGGAGCATTGGCATCTGTATCCATGCCTAAGCTTGAAGGAGTGTCCTTGAAATCTGTCGATCAAATGCTGCAAGGAAGAGCTTCCGGTGTACACATGGTGCAGAATTCTGGTATGCCCGGTGCAGGTTCTACAGTCAGAATCCGTGGAGGTAATTCGATATCAGGAGGAAATGAACCGCTATACGTAATTGACGGTGTGCCCATTTATCCAAGTGCGACAACCAGTCAGTCGAACCTCAATCCGCTAAATACCATTGCTATTACGGATATCGAGTCTATTGATATATTAAAAGATGCTTCTTCTACAGCCATTTATGGTGCACGTGGCGCCAATGGGGTAATCATGATTACAACCAAAAGAGGGAAAATCGGAAAGACCAACGTTTCTTTTGACGCATATTATGGTATACAGTCAGCGACAGAGAAATACGATTTAATGAATGCTGCCGAATTTGAAAAAATGGCCAACGAAGCAAATATAAATTCAGGTGGTAATGCGGTGTTCGATGAGACAAACCCCTCCCCCACAACCGATTGGCAGGCTCTAGTCTTGAGAGATAACTCACCCATCCAAAATTACCAACTCTCTATATCTGGTGGTGATGAAAAAACGAAGTTTTTGACTTCATTCAATTATTATAAGCAGGAAGGTATCGTACGGGCCACAAACATGGATAAAATGACATTAAGATCCAATCTTGATCGGGAAATATCTAATGCCCTGAAGTATGGACTAAGTCTTTCGCTTGCCAGAGTTAAATCAAACCGGGCAGGAATGAGTGCCCTTGAGGGAATGATGGTAGCTCCTCCCAATATTCCGGTAATGGATGAAGATGGCAAATACTCCAAGCAGAATCGAATGGGAGAGATCTTCACCAATCCGGTAGCGGTTATTAATGATATGGTAAATAAAAATACCCAGTTCAGGGTATTAGTCAACGCTTATGCCGAATGGGAGATTATCAAAAACCTTCGTCTACGTTCAACATTTGGTACGGATATCTTATATTCCGATATTCAGACATATACTCCACAAACAATTAATGCCGGAGAAGTTGTAGGTGGTGATGCTACAGCCAGTTCAGATAATACATACATGTGGCTGAATGAAAATACGTTGACCTATTCATGGAAAAAAGGCATTCATGCTCTTAATTTTCTTGCGGGTTTTACCCAGCAAACATCAAAATGGAAGCATGTAGGTGCCGGAGCACAAGGGTTCCTGAATGATAATCTATTAATGAATGACTTATCATCGGGTACAACTCCTAAAACTCCTTCAACCGGAATTTCTCAATGGTCATTGATGTCCTACTTAGCCAGGGTAAATTATAATCTGAATGAAAAATATCTGTTAACAGGCTCTTTCCGTGCTGATGGTTCTTCCAGATTCGGTTCAAACAATCGTTGGGGGTATTTCCCTTCTGTGGCTTTGGCTTGGCGTGCAAGTGAAGAAGAGTTCATCAAAAAACTGAATATATTCAGTAACTTCAAAATAAGATTAAGTTACGGTATGACTGGTAATCAAGATGGTATTGGAACTTATCCGTCGCTTGCTATGCTTGACAAAATGCCATACGTCTTCGGTGATTCAAAATACATGGGATATGGACCATCGCAGGTGCAGAACCCTGACCTGAAATGGGAAACCACCCGTCAAACAGATTTTGGTATTGATATGGGATTCTTTGATAATAGATTGAATGTAACCATTGACGCTTATTATAAAAAAACAGTGGATCTATTGCTCAAAGTAAAACTTCCGGCTACATCTGGCTTTGACAGTGGACTAAAGAACATTGGTTCTGTAGAGAATAAAGGTATTGAATTTAATGTGAATGCCCGGCCCGTGCAAGGCGCATTTAACTGGGATATTGATTTCAACATCAGCTTCAATAGAAATAAAGTACTGGATTTGGGTGGAGAGGATGAAATTATTCCCGCAGGAGGAACCAATCGTTTCGGTATGAACCTGTCCCGATTACTTAAGGTTGGTCAACCACTGGGCATTTTCTACGGATATGTGGGCGATGGCACTTTCAGTACTACGGATGATATTCCAAATTCTGCTCAACCTAAAGCAAAGCCTGGAGATATAAAATATAAAGACATCAGTGGTCCTGACGGTGTTCCTGACAATGTAATTAATGATTATGACAGACAAGTGATTGGTTGTGCCCAACCGGACTTTTATGGAGGTATTTCGAACACATTCTCCTACAAAAATATAGATTTAAGCGTATTTATAGTCGGCTCTTATGGCAATGATATTTATAATGCCAATAAAGCCAGAATGGAAGGTGTGAATGGATCATGGAATCAATACAAGACAGTGAATAATCGTTGGACAGAAGATAATCAGAACACAAAGATTCCACGTGCCTTGGCTGCCAAAGAAACCAGCCGTTCCTGGGATTACTTAGTGGAGGACGGCTCATATTTGCGTATACAGAATATTCAGCTGGGATATAATTTTACCCCTGCTATGCTGAAGAAAATAAAATACCTACAGTCGGCCCGTCTATATGTATCTTTGCAAAATTTCTTTACGTTCACGAATTATAGCGGACTTGATCCGGAAGTAAGTCTGTACGGACAAGATAATGTAGGTATGGGATATGACTTTGGTGGATACCCAACTGCTAAAACTGTGATGTTTGGTGTTAATCTTAATTTCTAATTTAATGATATCAACAATGAAAAAGATAATTTCTAACTTAATTATAATAATGCTGTTATTTACTTCTTGTGTCGACTTAGATCTGGTACCGGAGGGAAGTATGGCGCCCAAGAACTTTTACTTGAATGAAAAAGATGCAAACTCAGCTATCATTTCAAGTTATTCCGGATTGACAAGTCATTACATCTATAATCAGTATTCAGAAGTTCTTAATTCCCAAGGGACTGACGATGCTGAATGGGGAAGTGGCAGAAATACAAGTAATGCCGATAAAAATGATTTGGATAAATTTACTTTTTCTCCCGAAACAAAACTTGTATATGAATTCTGGAGAACGCAGTATACGGTAATAAATAGATGCAATGCAGCCATTGACAATATTACTGCCATGCCCGATGACGCAATAGGAGAGGCAAAACGTAATAATTATATTGCGGAAGCAAAATTCATCCGAGCCCTCTTGTATTTTAATCTCGTGAGGAGTTATGGGGAAGTACCATTGGTTTTGAAAGAAACTAAATCTTTGGAAAAGTTGGATGTGGCAAAAAATACGGTTGATGAAGTATACGAACAAATTATAAAAGATCTGGAATTTGGTGAATCCTATTTACCACTGAAAAGCGAATATACCGCCGCAGATGCAGGAAGAGCAACTAAAGGTGCTGCGATGTCTCTATTAGCAAAGGTTTATCTGACCAGAGGTGAATATAAGAAGGTGGTCGACAAAACTACTGCTATCATGGGATTAAACGAATATGTACTTTGGGATAATTATGCCGATAATTTTGACCTTACAAAAAAGAATGGGCAAGAATCCATTTTCGAAATTCAGTATAAAGCAGGGACCGGAAATCCGGGAAGTTCGTATAGCGGTTATTTCAGGCCACCTTTTGTACGTATAAATGGATGGACTGGATATGGAGATAATCCGGTAACAAAGAATCATTATGATGCATATATAGAAGGAGATTTAAGACGTGATATAAATGTAAGGCTCTATACTCGAACGGAGTACCCAAACATGTCCACATCTATACTATTTCCTTATTACTGTAATAAGTATTTGGATTTCTCTCCAGAAGCCACGGTTGAAAACAGTGGAAACAATTATCCGGTATTACGCTATTCCGATGTTTACTTAATGCGTGCCGAAGCATTGGGTATGCTGAACCCTGCAGATACGGAAGCTTATAATTATTTGAATATGGTGAGAAGGCGTGCTTTCGGATTACCGATAAACACTCCTTCTGCAATAGATGTGAGCCCCGTTGCTTCTAAGGAAGCTTTCCAGGATGTTATTCTGTATGAACGTAGATTGGAGTTTGCTTTCGAAGGTCAGAGAAGATTTGATTTATTAAGAACGAATAAGCTTAAAGAGGCTATGCAAGCGCAAAATCCATCCATCGCAGCAAATATACTTGATAAGCACATGTTATTACCAGTTCCTCAGGCAGAGATAGATTCAAATTCGATGTTAGAACAAAATCCTAAATGGTTGGAATAAATTCGTCCACCTAAATAATACAAATTATATAGAGCATCACTAGAAATACCTATGACTTTTTAAGTTTATATAAGAGGTTGCGTCAAAATGCTGGCACAACCTTCCTCCCCCGTTTATTCTTATTCAACAGCAGAAATTAGGGATATTCAGTAAATGTCTTTAAAAAATAAGATGGCATATGCAGATGATTTACTACTATCATCTCATATGCCATTTTTATTGTATTGTAATTCCTGTCATGCAGAAAAGCCTCATAAAAGTCCTCACCGGTCAAAGACGTGCAGGAAAAAGCTTCCTATTATATCAACTTATGGAACATATCCTTCAAAGTAATCCGGATGCCAACCTGATATACATCAATTTTGAAGATTTTGCTTACAGCAAAATACAGACAGCAGAAGATATGCACACTTACATACTTTTGAAGGGAACACTTATGAGGGAATAAAACAATATTCCATCCAGGATTTTTTAATGAATTTTTAAGCTCTTCCTTCTCTGAAAGCAACAAAGCCTGCCGCATTCTCACACAAGATGCAGCAGGCTTTATCATTCTATATCTTAATGGATTCAGCGCAATGCCTCCACCTCTTCCGGTGTCAGTGGAATTTTCTTACCCAAGCGGCGCGCTCCCGTTTCGGTAATCAGATAATCCTCCTCATTGCGGATGCCACCGAAATTGCGGTATTCTTCCACCTTATCATAGTCAATGAAGTCCATAAACTTCTTCTCTCCCCTCCACAAATCAATCAACTCGGGAATGAAATAAATGCCCGGCTCAACCGTATGCACAAAGCCCAGTTCCAGAGGGATGGCAAGGCGCTGGCTCTTTCGGCCGAACTGCGTACTCTTGGGCTGGCCGTCATAGCCTACCCAAAGCTCGCCCAGGTTCTCCATATCGTGTACGTCCAGTCCCATCATGTGACCCAGCCCGTGGGGATAGAACAAAGCATGCGCCCCTTCGCGTACGGCATCCTCGGCATTGCCCTTCATCAAGCCCAGCTCTTTCAGCCCTTCCACCATCACTTGGGCGGAAAGCTCGTACACCTTCATATAAGGAATGCCCGGACGGAGGGCTTTGACAGACTCCAAGTGCATGGCGTTCTGGATTTCGTAAACGGCACGCTGGCGGGGAGTAAAGGTCTTGTCCGCCGGCACGGTGGACGACATGTCGCCACAGTAACCCGAAGGAAGCTCGGCGCCGGCATCAATCAGGAAGAGGTCGCCCGGCTTTACTTTATTTCCATGATAGTGGTTGTGCAAAGTCTGCCCGTTGATAGTGGCAATCGTGGCAAAAGACAACTCGCAGTTGTTCATCTGGGCGATGCGGTTCATTTCGGCCACAACCTCGTATTCGTACATGCCCGGACGAAGCACTTTCATTGCGGTAATGTGCATGTCTGCAGTCACGTCGCAGGCCTTTTCTATTTCTGCTATTTCTTCTGCCGACTTGTAGTTGCGCTGTGCCACCACCGCACGGATAAACGGCACGGACCCTTCCTGACGTGCCGGAGGAACGCCCAGCCAATCCATCAGTTTCAATTTATGCTCGGCACGATAAGGGGGCAAATAATGGATGGTCTGTCCCTTCTGTACAGCCTTGTGCAGATAACCGACAATGTCGGCAAAAGGACGGGTTTCGGAAATGCCCACGGCAGAAGCTTTTTCGTGAAGGGTGGGCTGGATACCCATCCAGATAATATGGTCGATGGTCAACTCATCGCCAAAAATGATTTCTTTATCTTCATCTATGTCGATGAGAGCCGACAGCCCGGCAAACGACAAGCCAAAATAGTAGAGAAAAGTGGAATCCTGGCGGTAACGGAAAGTATTGTCCTCATAGTTCAACCCTTGTTCATCGTTACCCAAAAACAGTAATACTCCGGAGCCAATCGTTTTTTTCAGCCGGGCCCTGCGCTGCACATACGTTTCTTTAGCAAACATAACGTTCCATTTTTTAGTAGTTATATGGCAAAGATAGGAACAAAAAAGCAACCAAGCTCCCGTTTTCTTGTTAAATATCATAAGAGAAGGTTTCGCGTTCCCGAACTATTCACTATTTTTGCGGTAGAAATTTCCCTTATTCGTAATTTGTAATTTATAAAGTATGGCACAAGGTTCCCGACAAGTACAGACCCAAGCGCAACAGCAGATACAAACGCTGTCGCCGCAACAAATTCTGGTGGTAAAGCTGCTGGAACTTCCCGCCGTGGAACTAGAGGACCGTGTACGTGCCGAACTTCTGGAAAATCCGGCACTGGAAGAGGGTAAGGAGGATACTCCCGGCGACGAATACCCCGACACTCCTGATACGGAAACCGGAACGGAAGACGGTGGAGACACCAGCTATGATTCTTTAAGCGATTATCTGAACGAAGACGATATCCCCGACTACAAGCTGCAGGAGAACAACCGCAGCAAAGGGGAGCAGGCAGAAGAAATTCCTTTCTCCGACGCCACCTCCTTCTATGAAACCTTGCGCCAGCAGCTCGGCGAGCAGGACTTGACTCCGCACCAGCGCGAACTGGCCGAATATCTCATCGGCTCGCTGGACGACGATGGCCTGCTGCGCAAATCGCTGGACAGTATCAGCGACGAACTCGCCATCTACGCCGGTATCGACGCTTCTCCCGAAGAGCTGGAAGAAGTATTGAAGATTATACAAGACTTCGACCCCGCCGGTCTGGGCGCCCGCACCCTGCAAGAGTGCCTGCTCATCCAGATTCGACGCAAGGAAGCGCAACGGCCCATGCCCTCGCCTCCACAATACTATATAGAAGAAGATATTCTTACCCAGTGCTACGAAGAGTTCACCCGCAAGCATTGGGACAAGATTATGCAGAAATTAGGTATCAGCGAAGATACCCTGCAACAAGCCGTTAAGGAAATCTGCAAGCTGAATCCCCGTCCCGGTGCCTCGCTCGGCGAAGCCATCGGCAAGAACATGCAGCAGATTGTGCCCGACTTCCTGGTAGACACTTATGACGACGGTACCATCAACGTGACACTGAACAACCGCAACGTGCCGGAACTGCGCATGAGCCGCGACTTCACCGAGATGGTGGAAGAACACACCAAGAACCGGGCCAACCAGTCTAAGGAATCCCGCGAAGCCATGATGTTCCTCAAACAAAAAATGGATGCCGCACAAGGTTTCATCGACGCCGTGAAGCAACGCCAGAATACGCTGATGACCACCATGCAGGCCATCATAGACCTGCAACGTCCTTTCTTCCTCGAAGGAGACGAGTCATTGCTCCGCCCCATGATTCTGAAAGATGTTGCCGAACGTACCGGGTTGGACATCTCGACCATCTCCCGTGTGAGCAACAGCAAGTATGTACAGACCAACTACGGCATCTACCCGCTGAAGTTCTTCTTCAACGACGGCTACACAACCGAAGACGGCGAAGAGATGTCTGTACGCGAAATACGCAAGATACTCAAAGAGTGCATTGACAACGAGGACAAGAAAAAGCCTCTGACCGATGACGAACTGACCGAGCTGCTGAAGGAGAAAGGCTATCCCATAGCCCGCCGCACGGTGGCAAAGTATCGCCAACAGATGAATATCCCCGTGGCAAGACTGAGAAGATGAGAGAAAAGGATGAGCGATTAGGGATTAAGGTTTAAAGATTAGTGCATTCAAATAGTAAATTGTAAATAGTCAAATCGTAAATAAAATTAGGTTGTGGAAGAGCATATTATAGCAGATAAAACTTTAATCAGAACAGCGAAAGTGATTTCGGCGGTATTCACACCGTTCTCCATCCCTTTTCTGGCTTTTCTGGTTCTGTTTATATTCTCGTACCTGCGCATCATGCCGTTGCAGTACAAGTTGATAGTATTGGGCGTGGTGTATTGCTTCACCATCCTGATGCCTACACTGACTATCTTCATCTTCCGCAAAATCAACGGTTTCAGTCCGGAAGAACTGGTGGAACGAAAAAGGAGATACATTCCCTTTATTCTGACCATCACTTCTTATGTATTCTGCCTGCTCATGATGCACCGGCTCAATATCCCGTGGTACATGACCGGTATCATACTCTCCGCCCTGGTAGTGATGATAATCTGCGTCATTGTCAACTTAAAATGGAAACTGAGCGAACACATGGCAGGCGCCGGAGCCGTAATTGGTGGACTGGTAGCTTTCAGCGCCTTGTTCAGCTACAATCCCGTATGGTGGCTATGCCTCTTTATACTGGTGGCTGGCGTGCTGGGCACCGCCCGCATCATCCTGCGACACCACACACTGGGCGAAGTTATGGGAGGCTTTGCCGTAGGGCTTATCTGCTCGTTGCTGGTACTCCACCCGCTGAGCAACATACTGTTCCGAATCTTCCTCTTTTAAGAGCCTTGTTTAATTTTTAATTTTCAACTTTTAATTTACATAGTATCAACCCTTAAAAACTAATGATCATGAATTTCCCGACTAATGTAAAGTACACCAAAGAACACGAATGGATTCGCCTGGAAGGTGATGTAGCCTATGTAGGTATTACCGATTATGCACAAGAGCAACTGGGCGACATTGTGTTTGTCGACATCCCGACCGAAGGTGAGACATTGGCTGCCGACGAAGTGTTCGGCACCATCGAAGTAGTAAAAACCATATCAGACCTCTTCCTGCCCGTAACCGGTGAGATTCTGGAGCAAAACGAAGCCCTTGCCGACCAGCCGGAACTGGTAAACCAGGACCCATACGGCGAAGGCTGGCTCATCAAAATCAAACCCACCGCTGATGCCGACTTCGACAGCCTGCTGGATGCCGAAGCCTACAAAGCGCTGATAAACGAATGAAATGAAAGGATTAGGGGTTAGCGATTAGCACCGGACGGAATGATAGCGCAGTCCCTAACCCCTAATCGTTAATCCCTAACCCTTATAAAATTAACCCTTTAATAATTTAATGATTCATGTCTCCAATCGTTAGCATCATCATGGGCAGCACTTCCGACCTCCCCGTTATGGAGAAGGCCGCGCAATTGCTCAATGACCTGCATGTACCGTTCGAAATGAACGCTCTCTCTGCTCACCGCACACCGGAAGCAGTGGAGGAATTTGCCAAGAATGCTCGCCAACGCGGCATTAAAGTGATTATTGCCGCTGCCGGTATGGCTGCCGCCCTGCCCGGCGTCATTGCTGCCAACACCACACTGCCGGTAATCGGGGTTCCCGTAAAAGGGTCCGCACTCGATGGCGTAGACGCCCTCTACTCCATCATCCAGATGCCTCCGGGCATACCAGTAGCCACCGTTGCCATTAATGGTGCCATGAACGCTGCCATCCTTGCCGTACAGATGCTGGCATTGAGCGATTCCTCATTGGCTGAAACATTCGCCGCCTATAAAGAAGGGCTGAAAAAGAAAATAGTCAAGGCAAATGAGGACTTGAAGGAGGTGAAGTACGAATACAAAACCAATTGATTTACGATTGGACGATTTACGATGTACGATTGAAATTACTTCTTGGTATCTTCAATCGTACATCGTAAATCGTCCAATCGTAAATCTTTTAATCCTTTAACTGTAAATATCATCGTGGATCTATTTAACTATTCCCGACGGGAAACATCAGAAGTAAACATCGGAGCCACCCCTATGGGCGGCTCCAATCCTATCCGCATACAAAGTATGACGAACACCGCTACGCAGGACACAGAAGCCAGTGTAGCGCAAGCCAAACGTATTGTCGATGCCGGAGGAGAGTATGTACGCCTCACGGCCCAAGGCATCAAAGAGGCTGAAAACCTGATGAATATCAACATAGGCCTACGCCAGGACGGATATATGGTGCCGCTTGTGGCCGACATTCACTTCAACCCGAAGGTAGCGGACGTAGCAGCGCAGTATGTAGAAAAAGTCCGCATCAATCCGGGAAACTATGTGGATGCAGCACGTACTTTCAAACATTTGGAGTATACCGATGAAGAGTATGCCCAGGAGTTGCAGAAGATACACGACCGCTTTGTACCCTTCCTTAATATCTGCAAGGAGAACCATACTGCCATCCGCATCGGCGTAAACCACGGTTCATTATCCGACCGCATCATGTCGCGCTATGGCGATACACCGGAAGGTATGGTGGAATCTTGTATGGAGTTTCTGCGCATCTGCGTACAAGAGAATTTCACGGATGTGGTCATTTCCATCAAGGCATCCAATACAGTGGTCATGGTAAAGACAGTACGCTTGCTGGCAGCCGTCATGGAGCAGGAAGGTATGCGATTCCCGCTGCATCTCGGTGTAACGGAAGCCGGAGACGGAGAAGACGGACGCATCAAATCGGCCTTGGGCATCGGCGCCCTGCTGGCAGACGGCTTGGGTGACACCATCCGGGTTTCCCTGAGCGAAGCTCCGGAGGCGGAAATCCCCGTAGCCCGCAAATTGGTGGACTATATCGTGCAGCGCCACGACCATCCTTATATCCCCGGAGCAGATGTGCCGGAATTCAATTATCTCTCTCCCACCCGCCGCGAGACTGCCGCCGTACACAATATCGGCGGAGACAATCTGCCCGTGGTCATTGCCGCACGCTTAGACGGGGACATGGACTTCAATCCGCAATTCATGCCGGACTATATCTATACGGGACGTTCCATCCCGGAACAACTTCCGGAAGGCATGCAATGCATCATCGATGCCGATGTCTGGATGGAGCACAGTAACGGCAGAACGGAACCGGACAATGCCTGGCCTGCCTTTAAAGGAGACCAGCTTCCTTTCCTAAGCAGCTGCGGCGCTTCCTTGAAATTCCTCTTCATCACGTATATGGGGCTGAATGACGAAGCCATCGCCTGCCTAAAGTATCATCCGGAAGTCGTATTGGTTTCGCAAAGCAATCATCCCAACCGATTGGGCGAACAACGCGCTCTAGTACACCAGATGATGAAGGAAGGCCTAAAAAACCCGGTAGTCTTCTTTGAGCACTACGCAGAGAGCGAACTGGAAAATCTGCAAATCAAAGCGGCGGCAGACATGGGAGCACTCATCTTCGACGGTCTGTGTGACGGTATCCTTCTCTTCAACCAAGGAGAAACCATAAGCGGCAAAGTAGTGGATGCCACTGCTTTCGGTATCCTGCAAGCCGGACGTGTACGTACCAGCAAGACCGAATACATCTCTTGTCCCGGCTGCGGACGCACCCTCTACGACCTGGAAAGTACCATTGCCCGTATCAAGGCAGCCACCGGCCATCTGAAAGGACTCAAGATAGGAATCATGGGATGCATTGTCAACGGCCCCGGAGAAATGGCAGACGCCGACTACGGCTATGTGGGCGCCGGACGAGGCAAAATCAGCCTCTACAAGAAGAAGGAGTGTATCGAAAAGAACATTCCCGAAGAAGAGGCGGTAGAAAAGCTGATAGAACTGATAAAAAGTAACGGAGATTACGCTGAAAGGACTTAAGTCTCAGCGCAGATATTCGTCAAAGTCCACCTCTCTGAACTTAAAGTTATGATGTTCGGAGGGGTGGTAGGCTTTATTCCAAGTCGAATAGGTCTTCACATCTATCTCCCTTGTCTTCCGGTTAAAAGTTACAATGCGTAAGTAGCCCTCACCTCCCAATCTACTGCCTTCCACACCACGCTGATAGTTTGCCAGCATCTGATACACTTTATTTCCCTCTTTCCCTATAGAGACCAGCGTGCCGACTCCGCTTTTCAAGACATGCCCACAAAAGACAGCTATCACATTGCGATGTTTGAGAAGCAATTTCTCCCAGATTCCAGCACCATCGTTCACTGTGCGCCCAGACTCTTTGCCGATGCCATATCCTTGAGGGCGCCACCAGTCTTTCCCGTCATGCAACGTACTGTCACAATACAAATAGGCGTGTGTATTCAATATGACAAGCTTATCCGGATGAATACCCACTATGGAATCGGCCCATTGCAGAGCCTCATCAGAAGGCCCGAATTCCAGATTCAAGACCAGCCAATCGGTATCGCCCGACCTGAAATTTATGAAATAGTTATCCAATGTCTTTCCATCTGCACTACCTCCCCAATAGCTCTTCCGCTTATAGCCGGAAAGAGGAAAATACTTGTTGGCCATTGCAGTGTTATGCACGTCCGAAAACTTACCGGGCTTACTGCCAATATCGTGATTTCCCCATACGACAGAATAAGGTATTCCTGCTTGGCTGACACGATGAAAAGCTTTCTGCATATATGCCCATTCCACCGGAGAATTATCTTGTGTCAAATCTCCCACTTGGAACACGGCATCTATTTTCTTACGGTTGGCAACCAACCAGTCCACTTGCGAATCGAAGACCTCCGGACATTGCTCCAGATAAGTCTGCGTATCCGGCAATACCACAAAAGTACTTACCCGACCGGAAGTGGTGCAAGAAGTTAAAAAAGCGCCCCCTAAAAAGAGCGCTCCGATAACAGACAATATTCTCATCATTTTTTCTTCTGATTAAACAGCCACTCCATAAAATCAGGATAGTTGAAAGCCGGATTCCAACTACCATGATTACAACCAGGAAATTCAATATATTCCACATCGGCACCAATAGCTTTCAAGGCCCGATATGCTGCACGCGATCCTTCAGGAGTTACTACATTATCCGCATCTCCATGAAAAATACGGAACTTGACCGATTTGCCAGCCTTCAACCGTGCCGGATTCACTGTTCCACAAATAGGTATTGCTGCCGCAAAAATCTCCGGATAGCGGACAGCCATGTCAAATGTACCCATTCCTCCCATAGAAAGTCCCATAACATAGATACGGTCTTTGTCTATCTGCGGCATGGCCAGATAGAAATCCAACAACTCTTTCAACGTACGGAAAATAGGAGAAACAGGCACTTCCAACGGCATATCTGCCGGAGCAAAAGATGAAGGGCGCTCCGTATATGCCCAATATCCGGTTTCAGGACACTGCGGAGCCAAAATAAACGCCGGATACTTTTCGCGGTTTACAGGATTAAACCACATCTGTCCACCATGAACCAATTGTTTCTCATTATCATTGCCACGCTCTCCGGCACCATGCAGGAAAAGCACCAAAGGATACTTTTCATCAGGTTTCATCACCTCTGGACGCAACAAACGATACAACAATGTATCTCCACGGGAAGAGATATAAGTTTCCTTTTGAAAGGTTTCTTGTGCAAACGAAAACAAGAAAAAGAATAATCCACAAAGGATGCCGATTATACGTTTCATCTTATTATTTATTTTACATGTTTAACTTCCGAACGTAAAGATACACCATTTTCATTGAAAGCCTCCACACAAAAATAATAATCCTGATCAGCAGTAAGGGTTTTCATCAATAAATCAGTCTTATCATAGACCATCCAAGAGCTGTAAAGTTTGTCCGGTGCAATGCCCCAAAGTATGTTGTAACCTTGTGCACCTTTCACAGCCTCCCAACGGATGGAGATGTCACGACGGTCTGCTTGGCGGTCAAGTACCAACTTTTTGGGTTGTTGCGGTGCCTTCCCCGTACCCAATCCAAAGACGCGAAGTTCAGATATAGCCAGATTCGGTGTCGGTATATCTATATTTTTATAACGGATATAACGGGCAGACTTGGGTAATGCCAGTTCAACATAATCATTCGGAGTATCCCTATAACTTTCCTTACGGTCCACCAATATATCCCAATTCTCACCATCAAGAGAACCTTCGATGAGATAACGGTGATGGAGTCCTTCGTAGCGACCGTACATATTACTTTGATAATCGTGATAGTTTATCTGAACAGCATACACATCAGCAGGTTTCTCCAAATCAATCATCACCCACTGCCGTTCGTCATTAGCCTCGGCAAGCCAAAAAGTTTTAGTCAGTTCATCCGTTAGGGCATCTGCCTTAAATTCGTCTTTTGTAGTAAAAGCCGTCACCGGCTTGCCATACGAGAGCAACATCCAGCCACGGAACTGTCCAGCCTTGCCCGGTACGGCAGGTGCATAACGGGGATAGTCTCCGAAACGGGTATCTACATACATAATGCCATCTTTATCAAACCCTGCCGGAAACATACAAAGGCGACGTTCCCAATTCACATTGATAGAGAGTGACATCGAAGCAAAATGCCAATACTGCCCCCCAGGACCAAGCACGGTACTTCCATGTCCGGCACCGTTCATATAACCACCCGGCTTGTAGGACACCGGATTATGCTTTTGGTAAGTATAAGGCCCCATCGGATAATCGGCCACATAAACACCATCGGCATAGACATTGAATTCCGTTCCCGGAGCACCGTATTGCATATAGTATTTCCCATTATGCTTCGTCAGCCAAGGCCCCTCAATATATCCGCCCAATACAGTATCCGTATGGTTTTCACCGAAACGTTCCCAGCCATGTTTAGGCATATCCAAATTGAAGAGTTCTTTCGTTTCTCCCTTCTTGATGAAACGCTGGTTCTTGTCCAGTTCCATTCCCCTGATAGGATACACATTGGAAGAGCCCCAGAACATATACGCTTTACCGTCATCGTCAATAAACAAATCGGGATCTTGCAGATTATGCAAAATTGCCGGAATGGCTTCCCAGTTTCCTGAAGCCGGATTATCCGTATAAAGGATGCTCATGGAACCGGAAGGATCACCTGTCACATAAAGTACCGAATCTTTGTAATTATGTGCCGCCGGAGCGTTACACCCTTGCGGATACCAGTTCCTGCCCGGACGTACAAACTCCCAGTTCAGCAAATCCCTGGAACGCCAATAACCGTGTGAACGGGTGACAAACATATAATATTCACCCCGAAACTCCACCACGGCAGGATCGGCACCGGAACGGTAGGAGATACTCTTATCCGAATTATAAATCATATACGTGTAATCGATATTCAAAGGATTACAATAAGTATCCATACGCATGTCCTGTGCAGAAAGGAAATTCGCCAAACACAACAGCAGCACCAGACCACTTAATCTTTTCATCATATTATCCACATTTATATTTCTAAATATTCATTTATACATCACGAAATATGCACTATTATTTGCACAGAGATTCAGGAACATCATATTCTTCCTGCAGGCGGGCAAGTTCCGCTTTCAATTCTGCAGCAACCTTCTCCATCCCTTTTTCACCATACAAATTATGCATTTCTGCCGGGTCCTCCTTCAAATCATAAAGTTCCCACTTGTCATCCACATAAAAATGCATCAATTTATAGCGCTCCATCTTGACACCGTAATGTGCACGGACACTATGAAAACCGGGGAATTCATAATAGTGATAGTAAAGTGACTTCCTCCAGTTTCGTGGAGTATTTTCTCCCTCTACCAACCGACGAAATGACACTCCCTGCATGTCTTCAGGAATCTCAATTCCACACATATCGAGAAAAGTGGGAGCGAAATCAATATTTTGAGTTAATCCTGTTACCTGCGTTCCAGGCTTAATATGTCCCGGCCAGCTCATTACCATCGGCATACCGAAAGACTCCTCGTACATAAAACGTTTATCAAACCAACCGTGCTCGCCCAGATAGAACCCCTGGTCTGTAGTATAAACGACAATCGTATTTTTATCCAATCCGGTACGCTTCAAATAATCCAATATTTCTCCTACACTCTCGTCCACGCTTGCCACACAAGCCATATAATCCTGCAAATAACGCTGATATTTCCATTCTGCCACCTCTTTGAAAGTACGCTGTTTCGAATAAAATTCATTGTTCCGTTCACGATAGGCATCCATAAAACGGCGGCGCTCATCCGGCTCCATCGTACCAAGAAAAGCATGAGGCCACGGGTCGAATAGCAGACTGTCGCTATTCATACCCGCAACCATCTTCAAGTCGTGACCTTCGTACATATCACGGTATATATTCATCTTCTGCATTTGTGCCGCATAACGTCCTTCGTATGCATCATAATAATTGTCGGGTAAAGGGAACTGCGTGTGTTCGTACAAATGATAATGCCGTTCGGCAGGCACCCAATTACGGTGAATGGCTTTGTGATGCATCATCAGGAAAAAAGGTTTATTCTTATCCTCGCGCCCACTCATCCAGTCTTCACAATATTGAGTGATGAGGTCAGTTACATATCCTTTATGCCGAGTGGTATCTCCCTCGGTAATAAAATACGGATTATAATAATCTCCCTGATCATTCAAAATCATCCAATGGTCAAACCCGGTAGGCTTTGAAACAAGATGCCACTTGCCGATAATGGCTGTTTCATAACCGTTTGCTTGCAATATCTTCGGCAGTGTCTGCTGCGAACCGTCAAATCCTTTATTTCCATTCCTCATAAAACCATTCTTATGACTATGCTTACCAGTCAGTATGGCTGCACGACTGGGACCGGAAATGGAATTGCAACAGTAATTATTCTGAAATACCGCCCCTTCATGCCCAATACGGTCAATATGGGGAGTAGGAGCTATTTTACCTATGGGATGTCCATATATACTCATTGCTTGTCGGGCATGGTCATCACTCATGATAAAAATAATGTTAGGACGCCTGTTTCCTATTCCTTGTTTCTGTTCTTGTCCTTGCATCCAAACCGAAGGAACAAAGGGCAACAAGGCAATTCCCCAGGATAGTTTATTTTTCATGTATTCATTATTTGTTGTAATTTATCAAAGGCGTAACACCGTTTTATAATTTACTGATTATCAGTAAGTTAGAATACAGTGCATTCAGTATACGACTGAATTAGGTTCAGTATACAAGTGTTTCTTGAGCCCTTATGATTTGTAAATAATGCAGAATAGAATTAGACGAGTGCCTCTTTACAGTTTCAAAGTAACCAATACGGGAGCATGGTCGGAAAGATAGCCATTGTCCGGCTTATCGCCAACTGTGCGGTAACGCTCCACCTCTACAGAAGCATTTACGAATATAAAATCTATCAGCCTGCGCTTCTCCACCGGAATACGTCCGAAGTCATGAAAGCTCCATGTCGGTCCGTAAACGACCTTTGCCGTGGAACAAGCGTTCCTCATTCCACCTTCCGTCAATATAGTGACCGGCTCGGAGTCTACCGTTCCATTAAAGTCTCCAGTGATAATTACCGGAAGCTCTCCCGCTATTTGCTTTATCTTCTCGAGTATTAACTTAGCGCTTTCTCGACGTGCCACCTCACCTACATGGTCAAAGTGGGTGTTGAAAGCAGCTACTTTCCTGCCACTCACCTTGTCTTTCAACACAGCCCAAGTCACGATACGTTCGCATGCCGCATCCCAGCCTTTCTTTCCGATGGAATCGGGAGTCTCACTCAGTCCGAAATCTCCGTTCTTTAAAAGTTCAAAACAATCTGTCTTATAAAAAAGGGAGCAATATTCGCCTTTCTCTTTTCCATCTGCACGACCTACGCCAAGGGCAGTATATTGAGGAAGACGCTCCTTCAAGTCATTGAGTTGATTCTTTACCACCTCCTGCATGCCCACAATGTCCGGAGCATAATAAGCAATCATCTGTGCTACATTATCCTTACGGTATTTCCAGTTATTCATACTGTCCGCTACATGATCCAGACGGATATTAAACGACATCACCTCCACCTTAGCTTCCGGTTGCTTGCCGCACGAGGCGACAAGCAATACGAAAGCAACCAATACACTATTGAAAAGCACGTTTTTCATGGTTATAATCCTTTTTAATCTATATAAAATTTACCAAAATCAAATCCTGCCAAACCTAATCAGCCTTATTCAAATAAGGAGACGTAAAGCCTAATCTCTTCAATCCCTTCTGTACATCGGGATGACTCATGAAAAGCTTCCAAATTAAACCGGTGCGATAGTTCTCTATCATCACAATAATCGGTCCCTGGTCAATGGCAAGATACGAAGGCGCAAACCAATCCTCAGTCAGATTAAATGCATCTTTGAACCCATATTCACCCCAAAGACGGTCACCCAGTTCTTCATAGAAATAGCGCATGGCCTCCAAAGAATATTCCGGTGTATAAGGGATGGATGAAAGGGCCGCAGTAGGCGTAATCACGCCGCGATCATTTCCGGGGCTATGGGCCGAATAGCCTTTATCACCGTCACTGGCTGTCAATCCCCAGCATTTCTCACCGTAACCCTTATATCCCTTCGGATTGTCGATACAATAGGCACGGTTAATCAAGGTATGGGCCTTCATTTGTTCCTCGTAGTCAGCATAGCGGTCCTTCAAGCCATGCGGATCAAGCCCCATGTAAGAGTAATGAGTAAAGAACAAAGGACCGCCCTTACCGTTATCGTTTCCGAGAGGAAGCCTGATGCCATAATACTCCCGACCATTCAGAAAAGTATTCGCATTGACCCAGCCTTTATGATAAACACTCTCGGCAATCGGATAAGTAGGAGAAGACGCACCTAAAATATAAATAATGTGGCACTCGTTATGACCTTTAATCTGATGGTTCATCGCCCACCCGTTATAGGGTGACCAATGCCAATACATCACATCTTGCCCCTGAGTGAAAAAATTCCACTCTGCTTGGCGCCACAGATTATTAATCATTCCCCGGATACGGTTTTCCGTCGGATTATCCTTTATAAAATACTGATGGGCAGCCAACAAACCTTCGAACATGAAAGCGGATTCTACAATATCGGCTCCATCATCCTTACGGCTGAAAGGAATGGTCTTACCGGTTTTACCGTTCATCCAATGTGCCCACATGCCGTGATAACTGTCGGTATTCTTGTCGCTCAAGAAACGAACAATCTTCAGTATACGTTCAGCACCTTGTTCACGGGTGATAAACCCGCGTTCTATGCCGACAATGATAGCCATCACTCCGAATCCCGACCCACCAATGGTAGCTGTCTCGGCACCACCGTTACTCCGTTCATGCGCCAATCCGGATTCAGGATGGGCAAAATCCCAAAAGTAACGGAAAGTTTGCTTCTGAACGAGGGTCATAAGTTCGTCGTCAGAAAGCCGCTTCTGCTTTTTCTGTCCCGAAATCAAATTAAAAGGGTATAGCAAAAGTATCAAATATATTAATATTCTCATCATAATCATTCTTTTAGTTTAAGCACGGACTCTGAAAGCCAAGCTTCTTCAGTCCTTGTTGGATTTCCGGTATAGACATAAATAAATTCCAAAGGAGACCTGTTCTATAATTCTCTATCATACAGATTATCGGCCCTTGGTCAATGGCTATGTACTGAGTATCGTACCAATCTGCCGTCAAATTAAAGGCATCTATAAAACCATAATCTTTCCAAAGTTTGTCTCCCATCTTATAATAGAAGAAATGCAGCGCTTCCATTGACTCCTCCGGAGTATAAGGAAATGCAGACAAAGCAGCTGTTGGAGCAATGACCCCTTTATCATTAGTAGGTGAATGAGCTGAATATCCCGTATCGCCGTCACTTGCCGTCAACCCCCAACAAGAAGCGCTATAACCCGTATATCCTTTAGGATTTTCCTTACAATAATTGTAATTAATCAACGTATGATTGCGATTTTGCATCCAGTAATCGGCATATTGGTCTTCCAGTCCTTGTGGGTTAATGCCTAGAAAAGAATATTGAGATAAGAACAGCGGTCCCCCTTTATCCGAACCTAAAGGAAGAGTGATGCCATAATAAGATTTTCCATTCCTGATTCCTCCATTTTTAGCCCAGCCCGCTTCATATACAACTTTATCGATAGCATGTGTTGGAGACGAAGCAGCAAGTATATAAGTAATCAGACACTCATTCCATCCTCTTATTGCCAGGTTCTTCTCAAAACCGTAATCGGGACTCCAATGCCAATATAGTACATCTTCACCATTTTTCCGGAACCAAGTCCAGTCAATAGCTTCCCAAAGACGGGTTATGTCGGCACGCAACCTGCTTTCTACTTCCGTATTTTCCTTGAAATAGGCTCGAGCGGCAAGCAAACCTTGAAATAACAAGGATGTCTCAACCAAATCGGCACCGTTGTCTTTCTCACTGAAAGGTTTGGTTGCTCCCGTTGCGCCATTTATCCAATGTGCATAAGCACCATGATAAGCCGTACATTCCTTATCAAGAAAAGTAACTATCTTCTGCACTCGTTCAACAGCTTGCTGACGGGTAATAAAGCCCCGTTCAGCAGCTACCAGCATGGCCATCACGCCAAAGCCGGTACCACCGGTAGTAACGACATCGCCCGAAGTAGTACGTTCGCGCGCCATTCCGGAATATTCATGCCCAAAGTCCCAGAAGTACTTAAAGGTCTGCTTCTGTACCAATGTCAACAAGTCCTCATCAGGGATACGCTCAAACTTGTCTGTATCATCCATTCCAGTCTTAATCATACAAACCTTGCCATTGGAAAGCAGTGTCCCGGAAGTGGATTTCACCCCCGGATTGACAATCAATTTATACGATGACAAGACTTTAAAGCCTCCCTTAGGAGTCACCGATACTTTTTTCTCTTGCAGGAACTCATAATCGCAGCTTACAGGAAGCTCCTCATGTTTCAAAGCAATATTGTTACGGGCTGAAGCCTCATCTACAGCATCCGAGAACTCCAAAACAATGGCTACATTGGGAGCAACATTCTCAAATGTCTGTTGGTTTTGTTGGTCACCCACAATGATATTCTTCAACTCGAAAGGCTGATTCACTTCAGGTTGATTATCACCACTGCACGCAACCAACAAAAGACATACTATGAAATATAATACTTTCATCCTATCATCAGATTAAAGTGTAGCTTCATTCTTTTCCAGAGTAAATACTCTGAATTTCGGTTGCCGTCAACACCTTGTCATATAGGCGGAACTGATCAAGCTGACCGGGAAAGTTCTTTGCCCAGGTTTGTGCTCCTGCACCCGAAGTAAGACTCGGAGTAGTGCTGAACTGAAATGCACCGACAGCCAAAGAAGCGCCTACATTATTAAACTTCAATTTCCCACAATCAGGCAATTCTTTGGTAAAGACACCCTCACCATTACGATAAACAGTAATGGTAGAAGTATTGCCATCATACACAAAAGCCAGATGCACCCATTCGCTACCAAAAATATCATCTATTTTTGCCTCAACCCATCTTTCATCATTCTCTTTTGCTGTCTGATTGAAGATATGAACCTTGAAAAATGCCTGAGTCTCGCTATTATTATTCTCCAAGAAGATGTCGAAGTTGCCCCAGAATTTAATAGAGTTAGGGATAGAGAACAAACCTTGCGCAGAAGTATTCTTAGTGGTTCTCATCCAGAAAGCTACAGTCAAATCACCGATAGTGGGCATGTTATTTTCCAATATAGAAGGAGTCTTGGCCAAAATGTAAGCATTCTCAGCACCTTGATAGGCCATGCCAGCGATTCCGTCTTCCGCAAACTTGGCATTACCGTTATCTGCTACCAAAAATCCCCATTCACCTTTATCCCGAATGTCCTCTTCATCAAAAGGAAGATACATCTTCAAAGGGGTAGTAGGTACTTCACCTGTACTCTCAGGGTAGTCGAAAGCAGGATGATCCATATCCTGAAAACAAGACTGCATACACAATGCAAACAGGCAAGAAGCCACAGATACTATATATTTTTTCATAAGTAGTTAGTACATTTATAGATTAATAATTGGGATTTTGAACCAATACACCATTCGACTTGTCAATTTCGTCTTGCGGAATGGGCAACAAAGCATGTCTGTCTTGATAACCGGTCTTGCCTGCCGCATGAAGTACCTCTTTAGCAATACCCCAACGAACCAAGTCGTAGAAACGGTCGAACTCCATACCTAACTCAACACGTCTTTCATGACGAATGGCCTCACGCAGTTCATTCTGGTTGTTGGTCGTCACTTCCGGTAGAATTCCGATATTATTGCCACGAGCACGAGCGCGCACCATCTCCAAATAGTTACGGGCAGAAGATAAATCACCCAATTCACAAGCAGCTTCGGAAGCCATTAATACCACATCAGCATAACGTATCAGACGAATATTTACCCAATATCCTCCCTTTGTGAATTTCAAACGCATCGCCGGGTCCGTATATGCCTTCTTGTTAAAGTATTTAGCTATAACATCAGCATTCGAAATAGGTTTCTCACCATAAGGCTTGTTAGCAGGTATGGACTCTGGATCGTCCTTGCCGTTGCGTATAAAATAAAGCAAAGTTTCGTCTTTTCTCGGATCTCCCTCTTCAAAAGCATCTGCCAATTCTTGAGTAGCGGTGTGTTGCCCCCAACCGAGATTCCACTCGCCTGCGCCACGTACACCCTGAACGGAAGCAAACTGGCTTCCTATGTCATTAGAACCTGGTTGTGATTCTGTTGCCGTACATTGCAATTCAAAAACAGATTCACTACAGTTTTCACCTTTTTCTCGGAATATGTCTTCATAAGGTGTTTTCAGATTATATAAACCGGAGTTAATCACTTCTTCAGCGGCAGCCTTCATATTCCCCCAGTCATTACGCATCATGTATGTGCGTGCATGAAGAGAACGAGCAGCTCCCCAAGTGAGACGACCTACATAAAGTTGCTCCCACGTTCTGGGCAGACTGTTTTCGGCTTCCGTAAGGTCAGAATCTATTAATTCATATATCTTTGCCACAGAAGACTTTGGAACATTTGCCTCAGCTGCATCATAAACTTTAAAGTCAATCAAAGGCACTTCACCAAAAGCGCGTACAAGGTTGAAATAACAGAAAGCACGTACAAACAAAGCTTCCCCCTTATTGACGAGGTCACCTTCTGTCAATGACGGATTTTGGCTCATCTCATCAAGCAAATCATTTACCTTATGTATCAATGAATAGTTATCATTCCAATAACTCTTAATCATCCCATTACTTGCCAAATATTCAAAGTCATCGAACATCTTGCCGGTAGCAGCTCCATCGGACAATGTACTTCCTTTCTCTGCGTCCTCAGAACGCATACCGTGGATTGCCAATGCAGTATTGCCGCTTGTCAAATGAAAACCGCGCAACTTGGCATACATATTAAAAACCTGTGTTTCATAAGTACCACCAGTCAAATCATCCTCTGTCTGTTGTCCAAGCGGTTTTCTATCAAACATATCCTCACACGAAGTTAGTGCAAAGCTTACTGCTAAAAATGCTATATAATAAAATATCTTCTTCATAGTCTGTCTCTATATAATTTTAGAAAGTCAAATTAAAACCAATCGTATAAACTGTAGGCATAGGATAGCCTCCACCATCAATACCAAACGAAATAGCACTTCCGCCCACTTCCGGAGTATATCCTCCATTACGGCTCCAGGTCTTGGGATTCTGCACATTGGTATAAAGACGCAGTGACTGTACCTTGATACGATTCAACAGTCGTTTGTCAAAGTTATACCCCAATTCGATATTACGGATTCTGAAGAAACTGCCATCTTCGATGAAATACGTGGAAGCCTCCTGATTTATTTTGTGTGAAGGGTCGAGCAAGGGCTCCCAATTGGAAGTGCCCTCTCCATGCCAACGATTCAATTGCTCTGTGCGATAATTCAGTTGTGCATAGCTACTGCTTCCCCAATTACGGTAAATTTCATTTCCATAAACACCCATCATGTCAACAGTCAGGTCCAGATTCTTCCATCCCAAATTAACATTAAAACCGTAAGTAAAATCAGGAGTTGGATTACCTATCATTGTACGGTCATTATCAGTAATTTTGCCATTACCGTCAACATCAGCAAATTTCAAGTCACCCGGTGTTACCGAGCCAACCGAGTTAATCGGAGAGAAACGGATGTCGTCTTCGTTCTGATATACACCCTCAACCTTGTAACCATAGAAATAGCCAATCGGATAACCTTCGGAAACACGTGAGGGACCACTGATAATATTATAGTCTTTGTTTACCAGTGAAAGCACCTTGTTATCAATAGTGCTCAAATTAGCACCTAATCCATATCTCCAATCTTCCCCAATCTTGTCGTTCCAAGAAGCACTAAGTTCAAAACCGCGATTGCGAATCTCACCCACATTCTGTAATCCGGGAACAGTACCTGCAATACCCGGAATGGAAGTCAACATATCTTTTGTTGTTTTGTTATAATAAACCGGAGAAAGCTGCAAACGATCATTGAACATATGCATGTCAAAACCTACTTCCCATGAATAATTACGTTCCCATCCCAAAGTAGGTGAAATCAGTTTGTTGGGGCCTTTACCCGCAATGATATTGTCACCGAACACAGCTGAACCCGAACTAACAATGGTGGCATATGCCGGATAACTGGAACCAGTATTCTGGCTACCCAACACACCCCAAGAGCCTTTCAACTTCAAGAAGTTAATTACATTCTGGTTCTGCATAAACTTCTCTTCGGTCATTACCCAACCGGCACCGAAAGAGTAAAAGTTGTCCCAAGTATTACCTGTCTTATAGAAAACAGATGAACCGTCCCTACGGAAAGAAGCATTAAGTAAATAACGATTCTTGTAGTTATACAATGCTCTGAACAAATAAGACATGGTAAATCTGTCACTCTGAGAACCGCCATTAGTTGCCGTAGATACATCGTCGATGGTAGAGAGCCACCATCTGTCCGGGTCGTCGCCCACCAAAATGCCGTAGCCCGCAAGCTGGCTGCGTCCACCACTCAAACTGGAAGACTCATTGTAATTGGTTGTAAGACCGGCAGTCAATGTCAATCCATGATTGCCAAACTGTCCGAGATAAGTCAACACATAGTCAGACTGTGCAGCAAGAGAGGTAGACTTGCTTTGGTTCACACTTTCTCTTTCAGTCAACCGTTCTTTCCCCCCCTCCACATCGGGATTATAAACATAAATCAGCGGAGAATATGAACGTCCCTGACTGGAAGCATAGTCCATAGAGAAAGTTGCTTTGAACGTAAGGTTCTTCAGAATATCTATCTCTCCGAACACATTACCTGCCACGCGATAGTTTTCAGACTTGTTGTGAGCACCGCGCAGCTCTGTTTCAATAAGAGGATTCCACACTTGTGCACGCTGGAAGTCGGGCAGCGTATGTATCAGTCCCGATTCAAGGTCATGAGTAGGAGCAATAGGAGCAGCCTTCAAAGCACCATCCACACCCTTTGCATCAGGATACTTGGCACGAACTCCATTAAGCTGGAAACCAAAACGCAGGAAATCGGTTACGCTATATTCACTGTTCAAGTTTACGGTAAACTTATTGAGCTTTTCCGTTTTAATGGAACCTTCTTCCATGACGTAACCCAAACCCAAATAAAACTTACTCTTATCCGTTGCACCCGTAATGCTCACATTGTTATTGGTCAGAAAACCTGTCTGGAATATCTCATTCTGCCAATCAGTATTACCAGTCCATTGAGTATAATCATAAGGGTCGCTTCCTTGAGATATCAACTGCTCGTTGTACAGCATCTTAAACTCTTCGGCATTCGTCACACCTACACGGTCATAAATAACCTTCCAACCCACTGAAGAGTTGATGTTGACCATCGTCTTCCCTATTTTTGCCCTTTTAGTAGTAATGATGATTACACCATTGGCACCACGCACACCGAAAATAGCCAAAGAAGAAGGGTCTTTCAAGATTTCCATAGATTCAATATCCGCAGTGTTCAGATAATTGATATTGTCCGTGAACAGTCCATCTACCACATAAAGGGGTTTGAAACCGTTAATGGAGTTCGTACCGCGAACACGGATTTCAGGGTCTTGTCCTGCACGACCCGTATTCACCACCTGTACACCGGCAACCTTACCCTGTATGGATGCCAGTGGATTGGTAGAAGGCTTAGAGGCAATCTCGTCCGCTTTCACAGTAACGATAGAACCGGTCAAGTCGCGTTTCTTGGCACTACCATAACCAACTACAACCACCTCATCAATGAGCTGGCTGTCCTCTTCCATCTTCACATTGATAGTTGAACGCCCATTTACGGCAATCTCCTGCTCACGCATACCTATATAACTAAAAATCAAGGTAGCATTAGATGCCACATCAACAATCTGATATTTACCATTTATATCAGTAATACTACCTTTACTCTCCTGCCCTTTTACACGAACAGAAGCACCGATAACAGTTTCGCCTGTCTTGTCCGTAACGACACCCGAAATCGTAATTTTGTTCTGTGCCATCGAAGTAATGGCAAACAATAACATCACACATGTAATTAGTAGATTTTTCTTCATTTTGTATTGATTTAAAATTCTTTTGCAAACATACCGGAGAAGTTGATATATGTCAAAAAACAAGCTACCACAAGAGTACCACAGTTCACCGGAGGGGTACATCATTACTACTACTGTATAACATAAACGACAGATTATAAGGAATATAAAAGTACAATAAATATTTAGGTACTATTCATATATATAGAGCAAGAAGATAGAAAAGCAAAGGGGGCTTTTATCCTATTCTGAAGTTTTTTATCCCATATTCAAGAACGTCATACCTTTCACTGCCTCAAAGCCGACCATAAGATTTCCATAACCGATTGCCATTATACGATAGATTATATACCAAGCAAATACTGCAAAACGTTTGCAGTGAAGATGTAGACAATATGCAGCAACAATGCCATCTCAACGCAGTGGCTCGAATGCTGCATATTGCCGTCTTGAGAATCAGTTAGAGTAACTTGAACGCTGCTTTCTTTACGTCCTGGCTATTTCTGCCAATCATCACCTCAAAGTCACCGGACTCGCATACAAAATCAAGATTGTAGTTGTAGAACTTCAGCAATTCGGGAGTAATCTTGAAAGATACTTTTTTAGATTCACCGGCTTTCAGGAAAATCTTCTCAAAGCCTTTCAACTCTTTCACCGGACGGGTTACACTTCCCACAAGGTCACGAATATAAAGTTGAACCACTTCTGCACCGTCTCTCTTGCCGGTATTGGTCACAGTCACGGTAGCAGTCAGTTCGCCCTTATCCGTCATGCTAGTCTTGTCCAAAGACACGTCGCTATAAGAGAATGTGGTATAGCTCAAGCCGAAACCAAAAGGATAAAGCGGTTCATTGTCTATGTCTATATAGTTGCTGCGGAATTTCTGGAACCATGCACCGTCGGCAAGAGGGCGGCCCGTGTTCTTGTGGTTGTAGAACAAAGGAATCTGTCCCACGCTCTTCGGGAAAGTCGTAGTCAGCTTCCCACTCGGATTCACATCACCAAACAGTACATCACCGATGGCAAAACCTGCCTCACTGCCCGCAAACCATACATTCAGAATGGCCGGCACGTTTGCCTGCTCCCAGTTCAGTACCAGCGGACGACCGGTAAACAGTACCAGTACCACTGGTTTTCCTGTTTTCAATAATTCTTGTAACAGCATGCGTTGGGTGTCGGTCATTTCAAGATTCGTGCGGCAACTGCTCTCTCCACTCATTTCCGAAGACTCACCGAGCGCAGCCACAATAACATCCGATTTGGCAGCCACGGCAAGAGCCTCGTCCAGCAACTCCTTGTCCGAACGATTGTCACGGTGTAAAGAACGTCCGAACATAGTGGCACGTTTCTCATATTCGGCATCACTCATCAAATTACAGCCTTTCGCAGTCAATATTTCGGCTTTATCGCCTGCTACCGCCTTCAAACCTTCAGCCAAAGAAGTTGCATTCTTCAATACAGCAGCCACACTCCAAGTACCCGGCATATTACTGCGGCTGTCTGCCAACGGACCTACCACAGCAATAGTGCCTTTTTTGGCCAGCGGAAGCACATTACCCTCGTTCTTCAACAACACCAAGCTCTCCGAAGCAATCTTACGCGCAACAGCACGATGCTCTTTGGTAAAGATTTGCTTCTTGGCACGCTTCACATCACAGTATTTATAAGGATTATCGAACAAGCCCAACTTGTACTTAGCTTCCAAAATACGGCGACAAGCCGCATTAATTGCTTCTTCTGTCACTTTTCCTTCTGTCAATGACTTCTTGAGCGTACCTACAAATGCATCGCTCACCATATCCATATCCACACCTGCATTCAGTGCCAAGGCGGCAACAGTCTGCGTATCGCCCATACCGTGGTCGGTCATCTCAGCAATTCCAGTATAGTCTGTCACCACAAAGCCGTCAAATCCCCACTGCTTACGCAGTATATCCGTCATCAACCACTTGTTTCCAGTGGCAGGAATGCCATCGACCTCATTGAAAGAGGCCATCGCACTGCCCACACCGGCATCAACCGCCGCCTGATAGGGCAACATGTATTCATTGAACATGCGCTGATGACTCATATCTACTGTATTATAGTCACGTCCTGCCTCACCGGCACCATACAAGGCAAAATGCTTTACACAAGCCATGATTTCATCATTACGGCTCATATCCTTTCCCTGATAACCACGTACCATGGCCTGCGCAATGGCTGCTCCCAGAAACGGGTCTTCACCGTTGCCCTCGGACACACGCCCCCAACGGGCATCACGGCAAATATCCACCATCGGACTGAATGTCCAGCAAATACCGTCGGCGCTGGACTCAATGGCTGCAATACGTGCCGATTCTTCAACCGCCTTCATATCCCATGTACACGACAATCCCAAAGGAATGGGAAACACCGTTTCATATCCATGAATAACATCCATACCAAATAAGAGAGGAATACCCAAACGACTTTCTTCAACCGCCTGCTTCTGTACATCGCGGATACGTTCCACGCCTTTCAGATTGAAAAGCCCGCCCACTTCACCGGCACGAATACGTTTGGCCACATTACTACTTTTAGCCTGACCGGTCGTAATCTCACCGGTAACCGGCAGATTCAACTGACCTATTTTCTCTTCCAGGGTCATCTTCTTCATTAAATCGTCGATGAAACGATTCATATCGACCGGAGATTTCTGCGCATACGCACTAGCGGCAGTAAACACCAACAAGACTAAAAATGATTGTAACTTGAAAAGTAAATGCTTCATGTCTTTCATGCTTTTAATTTATAGAAATATTATTTTGCTGCAAATAAAAGAAAAGCATGCGACAACCTCCACATCCCGCACTACAACAAAAGTACACCCATCACTAAAAAACAAAAGAGGAAGTACAATATTAGTACTTCCTCCATTAATATTTTACTGTAAAACAGTCATTTAAAATTTATAAGGAAATCAGTCAAACTTTCTTCCGGAAGCAAATTGAATTTCTTACGTAACCGGTATCTCGCAGCATCAACCCCACGTGTAGAAATGTTGAGCAACTTCGCTATCTCCTTTGTCGGCATATTCAAGCGGAGCAATGCACAAAAGCGTAAATCTCCTGAAGTCAAATCAGTATATTGAAGTTTCAGATTCCGGAAGAAATTTTCATGTATACGGTCAAAATTAGCTTGAAACATTATCCAGCTCTCTTCATCAGACACTATATTATTGTTAACCAAAGCGAGAAGCTTATCCAAATTCTTACGACTATGCTGTCCGGACAACTTTTGCTTCTGTATCTCCTCTTTCAATGAATTCAAAAACTCCTGATGAGCGATATTCATCATTACCACGCTGGACAATTCTTTGCTTTTAAAACGCAAATCGGCCTCAAGCTGTTCCTTTTCCAACTCGATAATCTTCTTCTCTTGCCGTTCAAGCTCTGCCTGATGGGCTACACGCTGCTGCTCAATCACACGATCCTTCTTTTTCTTCACAAAACGATAAACAATATATTGCAGCAAGGCCAGCAGGCACAACCCTATCAGAATGTAGCTTCCCACAGCCCAATAAGACAAATACCACGGAGACAAAATCTCAAAGGGAAACTCTACCGATGCCAAAACTCTACCAGTATCATATATCTCCGCCCGAAAAACATAACTTCCATAAGGAAGACGGGCATACTTTTTCTGCAAATTGCGTCCATCGGGTATCCACTGATCAGAATACCCTTCCAACCGGTATCTTACTTTATAAGTATAATCGTTATAAACCGGATAGCACAATGTAAAACTCACTGTATTAAACTCATGTTCGACCTTGACTCCCGACTGCACGACCAATGTTTTCCGTTTATCACTGAATTCCTCAGTAACCTGCATCTCTGAAATCCATAAAGAACGCCTAGTCTGAGATTTATATAACGAGGAACTATCTGTTTCAATACGGGCAATAGCATTATTCAAGCAAAGATAGGAATGATTATTTCTCTTATCATAAACCACGCTTCCTCGTTCTTCCACAGCCAGACCGTCAAACAAAGAATATGGAATCCGAAGTTCGATATTGAAAGTATTTATCGCACACTTCACCAAATACACAGTCCTGTCGCCCACAAACCAATAGTAATCTCCGTTCGCATGACTCACAGTCTTGATTCCCTTCAATTCCATCAATTGTTCATTCATTGTTTCATAGGGAACAATCGAATCAGTCATATCTTCGTAAGTATAGAAATATTCCCCATTAGAAAAAACTACCCGACCATTGATTTTGAACAAAGTAAAACTCCCACCTTTCACTTCTCCCAAACTCTCATACTTCCGCACATCCTTTACCTGCTTCATATCCGAATCAATCCGAAAGCGATACAAACCATTCCTTAAATGTTTCGCCCAAATATTCCCTTGATGGTCCACTTCTATATGACGAATCATGTGACTGAACCCACGTAAGGACCGAGTAAAGCAATACTCTCCCGAAGCAGTCTCCGTATATAAATTCAGAAGCGCATAAGCTCCCTCCAACAAAAAAGATTGTTCCTTCAATTCAATTTTTTCCATACACATCCCTCCTTTTACATCAGATGCCAGCTTTGATTTCAGTCCTGATATAAGGAAAGTTCCCTTGTTGTGCCCGCAGAAAATCTGTTTTCCCCATTCATCGACGAACCACGCTTGTTCTTCCAAACCCGGAACTAATTCAGTCTTTCCATCCCTAAGCCAATAAAGTCCTTGATTAGAAGCAATATAAGCTTCATTTTCCCTTACCAAAACATCATATACCATGCCTATTTTACGAAATGGAGGTTCATAATAATAGATTAAAGAATTGTTGTGTATATAGGCAATACCTTCATCCAAAGCTGTCCATATATTGTTGTCATCATCACAATACAATCTCAAAACAGTATTGTTCTGTAGTTTATTATCCGTATTGACCTTCCAAATCAGCTTTCCCTTTTTATCCAACGCATATATGCCATCGGATATTGTGCCAACAACGTAGCAACTATCTTTGGTCATCACCGCACGATTAATGGTATGCTTCTTGAATATATCATCACATTCAGTTTCCCATTTTTCTACCCTCCCATCTCGATACAGGAAACCTCCCTGATTACGGGTAAACATTAAAACCGCATCATCATAAGGGAGCCCGGCCAGGACATCACTATCTCCAAATGCTTTTCTGGGAATAAGTTCTTTCATTTCCCTACCGGCAAAGACATAAAGTCCACCGTTTATTCTTTGAGAATAAAAAGTATTTCCAACCTGGAACAAATTCAGTGGAAGGTTCTTCATTCGAATACCTTCTACCGAATTTCCATTATAAAAAAAGAGAGAACCGAATGATTGAAATACAATTTCTCCTTGAACGCAAGCAATATCCCAGATTTCGTCATTATGAAACGCAAAATCTTTCACCTTATTTTTCAATGAATGATATTCAAGAGTGTCATAAGGAGTACGGACAAAATAACCGAATTCTTCGTAAGAGCCTACATAAATTCTTCCATCTTCACTGATATATATAGCACGCACAATTCCTTTTGTCGGTAATTCATACAGCCGCCAAGCACTTCCATCAAATTCCAACAGCCCACTGTTATTACCGAAATACATCACTCCTCTTTCGTCTTGAGCAATGGCCCAATTCTGAATACCGGCATTATAATCCGACACCGAATAGTTCCTCACTATAGGAGAAAAAGGTATGGGTGAAGCTTGCAGCAAACTACTGAAAACCAAAAACAAGAGAAACGTTATTGCAATTCTCATGAGTACTGTTTATAGGTATTTACCAGCAAAGATAAAGCTTTTTGCGTTTTCGTAAAAACAAAATCGCAGATTATCCTCTTTTATAGAAAGATAACCCGCGACAACTGATAACTCACTTTATTAATTTTCAGCCGTTTTCTGTTTTCCCAAAGGAATAGAAACCCCCAAGTAAGCATTGACATTCTTCGTATTCTTGCCAAAGAACATATAGTCTGTTCCCGCAAAGAAAGGACCCAGTTTCAGTGCCAGACCGAAGGTTTTACCGGCTCCTTGAAGTACGGAATAGCTGGCAGCTACATTGAAAGCATTCGTCGGACGGATGCAGGCAGAGAAAGTCAACTCATTCAAAGTTTTCGGTTTGGCAAAACGACCGGTATACAAGGCACCCACTACCAGCCAATCATTCAATAAGGCATATTCAGCGCCAAGAACCATTGTAGAAGTCAATCCACGGGTACGGCTCTTCTCAGAAGCCTCCTCCGTCTTGAGCTGCAACATGTCATAGTTAAGAATCTCGCCGCTGTTCACAATATTCATGAACTCCTGCTGCGAGGCCGGGTCAAGAAGATCATAAGTCTGCTCTGCATTGGCTCGCGCTATACTGGTATTCGATTTAGACCATTTGATAAAGCCCAAATCAAGAACTGAAGCAGAAAGTGTCAATTTATCCAGTAACTTGTAAGATACTCCCAAATCAATAGCCCCACCATATCCGGCAAAACCGAAACTGCCAAAATCGATTTCATCGATATAATCGCCACTCTCATTCTCGGGAAGCTCCAACAGCTTTGACGAGTTCTCCAAAGTTGCATCCACTTGAATGGAAGCTTTACTCGTCACTCCTGAAGAACCGACAGAAGGAGTTTCCACATGAATCCGGTTGATGTTCAGCTTTAAGTTACCAATACCCAACAGCATCTTCACCTTACCGCCTACAGCCAGCCGGTCTGTTATATTCCTTGCAAAGCCAAGGCCGACTTCCGCATAGGAATTTATCTCAAGCTTCTGTCCATTAATGGTTTCGTTAATACCCAAATAGTCAGAAATATTGTCACCAAACTCCCGGCTGCTCATGTTATTCATAAACTGGAACATGGTTTTCGGTATGGCAGCACCGATATCATTACGTAACCCCACATTGACTGACCAGAAGTTCTTTCCTTTATACCACCCGGCAGACAGAATGTCGGTACTCAAATTCACATTCAAGTTATTGGTAGCATCCAGTCGGTTCATAAAGTCATTGCTCATGAAATAGTCGCTGTCATCACTGTTTTCAATAATGTCCATAATATCCCTATACCCCAGGGAACTGGAGTTGACGGTAGCATTCAACGAACCTATCACGGGAATATTCAGATAACCGCGTCCCGGCATCAAGGCCGGATTGAGCTGCATACGCTGGTTACTTCCTTCCATAAAGTAGGAAGTGCGCAGGAACTGGGCTTGTCCGGAAAGAGAGAAGCAAAGCAACAATACCACAGACAGCCATACTTTCAGAGAATTCAATTGTTTCATAACCTTGTCAATATTTTCATTATCACCTGCAAAAATATAAAACAAGTTAATACCCTACAAACAACTTAACCGGATAGTCGTGTATAAAAGGCTTATACAGAGACTATCCGGTATAAATTAAGGAGCAAATAAAAGAATCCTCTTAAGAGTGTCCTTATACTATTTCATCATAAACATGTTCATTTGCTCTCGTAGCGGTACTCAGAAAAACCGGGGCTGTCTCCTTTCTTTGTTGCAGAGACATTGACGTCACTGCCGGAGCACTCAACATTTCCTTATATTTTTCCGGAGCAGTCAGTATCTTTACAGCCTCTTTCAAATCATCATCATCTTTCAACTGCTGGATAATGCTTCCACGCTGGAAATAATAACGTTTGATGATTTCTACCGCAATCATGCTCTTGATGTCCTTGGAGAAATGGTCAAGGTCACGGTCCAGATTATGCGACAATTTTTTCTCCAGCGCTTCAAACTCTTTCGAAGCATCAGTCAGATAGCCCTCAAATTCGGCCATCTCCTTCAGGTTCTTCAGCATCTTCTCTGTCTGCTGGTCGTATTTGAAGTCCGCCTTTTTCACCATCGCCTTGAAGTCCGCATAATCGGCATCTGTAATTTCAAACTTCTCTGCTGAAGGAATGGTAGGATGTTTCAAGCAATAGTCCGTAGCATAATTGAAAATAAGATTGTCATTGACAAGATAGAACAGAATGTTGGGCAGCTTCTCCTGCTTCACCGCAATGTCCGGAGTCACGCCTCCACCATCACGCACTTCACGTCCGGCAGCCGTATGGAACACGGTAGTAAGGCTGTCCGGAATACGTCCCACACTGCCGTCCTCATTCCGGTGCTTGTAGTCGATAGCCTGCACACAACGGCCGCTGGGAATATAATATTTGGAAGTCGTCAGCTTCATGGTACCACCGTATGGCAACGGACGGGTGGTCTGCACCAATCCCTTACCGAAAGTACGGTTACCGATAATGACCGCACGGTCAAGGTCCTGCAAAGAGCCCGCAAGGATTTCTGACGAAGAAGCCGTTCCGCCATTGACCAGAACAGCCAAAGGAATTTCCAAATCCAACGGCTCACGCAATGTCTTGTAGGTATTGCTGGCTTGCTTAATCTTGCCTTTTGTCGTCACAAGTGTCTTTCCGCGAGGCAGAAAGAAGTTGGCTATCTCTATAGACTCATCCAGCAAGCCGCCCCCATTGTTCCGCAAGTCAATCACCAACGAAGTCATCCCTCGCTTCTTCAAGTCCAGAAAAGCCTGCTTGAACTCCTTGGAAGGATTTCCCGAGAAGGTGCTGAGGTTGATATAACCTATATTATTATCCAGCACCGTATAATAAGGTATGAACGGTAATTGGATGGAACGGCGCACAATGTCGAAATCCAACGGCTTCTCCGTACCGGGACGTTGCACTTTCAGCTTGAAGCTGGTACCCACTTGTCCGCGAAGCATCTCGCTGACTTCCTGGTTGTTCTTTCCGGCAAGGTCTTTCCCGTCAATCTCCATCAGAATATCTCCGGCTTTCAGACCTACATTGGCAGCAGGCATATTCTCGTATGGCTCAGATATCATGGAACGTTTCAGTTTCGGATTCCAAGTAATCACAGAACCTATACCACCATAGGAATTCTTCAGCATCTGCTCCAATTCGCTTTGGTCATCTTCCGGATAATACTCCGTGTAGGGATCCAGCGAGTAGAGCATGGCATCAATGCCTTCACGGATAGTCTTGTTCGGATCAATCGTATCCACGTAAAACATATCCAACTCTTTCACAATGGAATTGAATATATCCAGATTCTTTGCTATTTGGAAACTGCGGCTATCACCACTCTTAAACCCCCAAAAACAAAAGGCTCCTGCTACAATCAGCAAGGTAATCATCCAGCGTATCTTTAAAATTCTTTTCATAATATGTCTATGTGATAATATGCTAATTAATTAATAAAATTTCTTCCTTGATTTTTTCCCATTGTGCTACCTGAAGCTCCGTACCCACCACTTGTATCACATCTTTGGAGAGAAGGGAGCCTATCTTGCCACATTTCTCCAGCGAGTAGCCACACGTCAGTCCATACAAGAAACCTGCCGCAAAATAGTCGCCAGCTCCTGTAGTGTCCACCACTTTCTCTACCGGAGCCGCTTGTACCTGCACCATCTCTGTACCTTTGCGAATCAGAGAACCACGGGCACCCACCTTTACAATGGCTATGCTACACATTTTGGCAATGATGTCCAATGCTTCCTCCGGTTCCTTACCCGTAAAGGCCTTTGCCTCTTCCTCATTGGCAAAAACAATATCCACATATTTGTTGACCAACAGAGAGAAAAATTCAAGGTCTCCTTCTACTATATTGTAGCTCGCCATGTCCAAACATACTTGTAAGCCGGCCTCTTTAGCCAGCTCAATGGCACGGAGAATCATATCATGGTCTTGCACCAGATACCCCTCTATAAATAGGTAAGCATATCCTTTGAACATATCCAGCGAAAGATCTTCCGCCTTCAATGTAGAAGCCGCCCCCAAATAAGTGCCGAAAGTACGCTCCCCATCAGGAGAAATGAAAGTAGAGGCTACACCGGACGGAAGGGTAGTGGAAAGCAATAAATTCGCCTCTGTCCCACGTTCCAGCAGGCTATCCCGGAAAAAGTTACCGTAAAAGTCATTGCTTACTTTTCCGATGAATCCCGTACCCGCACCAAGGCATGCCATTGCCCGAATTGCGTTTCCGGCAGAACCTCCGTTAGCCAGGTGCGTCTTCATCCGGCTGAAATACTCACTAATTTTCAAGAACTTATCTTCATCAATCAGCGTCATGCTTCCTTTCGGAAGCTGCATCTCCGTCAAAATATTATCATCTTCAATGATTGCCAGCGCATCGACCAAAGCATTGCCCAACCCAATTATTTTATCCATCTTCGATATTTTTTTTGCAAAGATATTGCATATTTCAAAATATCCTATTACTTTTGCAGCGCATTTGAGAAAAAACAACATTCTTCCTTAGCTCAGTCGGTTAGAGCATCTGACTGTTAATCAGAGGGTCCTTGGTTCAAGTCCAAGAGGAAGAGCGAAAAAAATTGAATGCATATTCTTCCTTAGCTCAGTCGGTTAGAGCATCTGACTGTTAATCAGAGGGTCCTTG
>ERZ1026950.48-NODE-48-length-82288-cov-7.695390_pt1 | contig 82288 bp, 100 predicted proteins | sample MGYA00519302_ERZ1026950 | MGnify/ENA primary metagenome ERZ1026950 (study PRJEB26926, sample SAMN06164747) | human gut metagenome | biome: ENVO:00009003; feature: ENVO:2100002; material: ENVO:00002003 | host: Homo sapiens | place: USA | collected 2012 ... | reverse complement strand
GTCGGCAGCGTCAGATGTGTATAAGAGACAGGGCGGTAAAAAATCCGATCGACAGCCTGCGCCAGAAATACAAAGGCCATCGCGAGGCCATCGAGTTTTTGAAAAACATTCAGAACCACATCGTCGGCAATATCGACGAATTCCTGCCCGAGGAAAACGCCGCGCCGGCGGAAGAAAGCGACGCGCTTTCCGCCCTTTTGTCGCGGATGAACAAACAGGAAGAAGACAAGTTTGCCAAATTCAAGGTCAACGTGGTGGTCAAAAACGAACCGGATTCCGGCGCGCCGATCGTCCATCTCGACCATCCGACCCAGGGCAATCTGGTCGGCCGGGTCGAGCGCATCCAGCAATACGGCGCCCTGCTGACCGACTTTACCCTGATCAAGGCCGGCGCCCTGCACCGCGCCAACGGCGGCTTTCTTCTGATAGACGCCCGCAAGCTGCTGGTTCAGCCCTATGCCTGGGATTCGCTGAAACGGGCCCTGGCCTCGAAAACGATCAAGATCGAATCGCCGGGAGAGGAAACCAGTTTTACCACCATTTCGCTCGATCCGGAGCCGATTCCTCTGGACGTCAAAGTCATCCTGACCGGCGACGAAGAGCTTTATGACCTGCTTTCCGAGCGGGATCCGGACTTTTCCGATTATTTCAAAGTGGAGGCCGATTTCGGCACCCTGATGGACCGCAACGAAGAAAACGAGATAGAATATGCCAGGCTGATCGGTTCGCTGTCCAACAAGAAAAAGCTGCGCACGCTGAACAAGCAGGCGGTTGCCCGGGTGATCGAATATTCCTCCCGGTTGGCGGAAGATTCCAAGAAGCTGACCGCCCACATTGCCTCAATCGGCGACCTTCTGCGCGAAGCCGACTACTGGGCGCGGGAATCGAACTCCAAACAGATCGGCAAAAAGCACGTCGATCAGGCGATTGCCGCCCAGATTTACCGCAGCGACCGCATTAAACAGGCTATGCTGGAGCAAATCGACGACGGCACCATCATGATTGACGTTGAAGGCGAAAAGGTCGGCCAGATCAACGGTCTGGTGGTTTACAACTTCTCCCGTTTTTCGTTCGGCAAGCCGGCGCGGATTACCGTGCAGGCGCGCATCGGCAGCTGGATGAAGGCGGCCATCGGCGTGGCCGTCTCGAAGGACATGAAGGTCATGCGTTTCGGCGACAATATGCGCAACGTCGCCGTCACCGAGGGCGATAAGGTAGAGGTACAGAAGAAGCTCGGCTGGGAGGTCAACACCTGGGCCGTCGGCGATCTGGTCAAGGAAATGAACGCTGTCACCGAGGCTGAAATTGACGAACTCATGGCCGTTTACCGTGAAAAGTATGACTTTGCGACCGACGATATCAATGCCATCCGCTATCAGGCACGTGAAGAAATTGCCATGAAGAAGATGATGGACGCAGAGGGCTGCAAGGCGTTCTCGAATACGTTCCAGGACCTTTACGGCATGGAGCAGCTGCCCGGCCTCGCTTCTCAGCATCTGATGGCGCAGGGCTACGGTTACGGCGGCGAGGGCGACTGGAAGGTCGCGGCCATGACCGCCATTCTGAAGACCATGGGCGAAAACGGCAACGGCGCATCCGCGTTCATGGAGGACTACACCTATCACCTCGTCAAGGGGCAGGAATATTCCCTCGGCGCGCATATGCTCGAGGTCTGCCCGTCCGTTGCATCGGGCCGTCCGCGCATCGAGACGCACTTCCTCGGCATCGGCATGAACGAAAAGGATCCCGCTCGTCTCGTCTTTGAAGGCAAGGCTGGCAAGGGCGTTGTCACGAGCCTCATCGACATGGGCGGCAGACTCCGCCTGATCGTGCAGGATATTGAGGCCGTCAAGCCTATCATGCCCATGCCGAACCTGCCGGTCGCCCGCGTTATGTGGCGCGCGATGCCCGATCTCACCACGGGCGTCGAATGCTGGATCACCGCTGGCGGCGCACACCACACCGTTCTTTCCTACGACGTGACTGCCGAGCAGCTGCGCGACTGGGCGAGAATGATGGAAATCGAATTTGTCCACATCACGAAGGACACCACGGTCGAGGGCTTGGAGCATGAGCTGTTCCTGAACGACCTTGCGTGGAAGCTGAAAAACTGAATCAGGGCATAAAAACGCCGGAGGCCTCCAAAGGAGCGCCCTCCGGCGTTTTGCATATCGTTACTGAAAGTGCTCCGCGAAAGCGTCCCATTGCTCACGCAGGTGTTCGCGGCTGCGTTTGAGCACGTCGACGCACAGGCCAAGCGACTGGTAATACTCGTCGGAGAAGCGGCGGCGGGCGGAATGGCCGCCGGAGCGGTACTGCTCGATCACGATCTCATAGCGCTGCTGCGCGCGGTGGACAGCGTCGTCCCAGGAAATATAAATTTCCTCCTGCGCCTGCCTGCCCACGCGCTTCAGGACCTCCGGTTCATGGCAGAGCTTTGCGAGCAGCGCTGCCATGGAGTCTGCGTTTTCCTCGATCAGGAAGCCGTTTCTGCCGTCCGTGATATCCTCTGCGGCACAGCTGCCGCGCACCAGCACGCTTGCCAGCTCACAGGCCGCCGCTTCGCGCACGACAAGGCCGTTCGTATCGAACGTCGACGGGAACAGGAACAGATCGCCCCTGCAGTACCACGCGCGGATGACGCTGCGGTCATATTGGGGCGAGGTAAAGAACACGCAGTCCGAAAGCCCAAGCTCGTTTGCGTAGGCGACAACCTCGTCCTTATCCCCGCCGCTGCCGACGAAGACCATGCGGAACGGGTGCCCCGCGTCCTTGAGCTTTTTGAGCGCGTCCAGCGTGATGCGCAGGCCCTTGTACCACATCATGCGGCCCACGAACAGGAAAACCGGCACGCCCTCCGGCAGATCAAAGTCCCGGCAGACCGCGCGCACGTCCTCCTCCGGTACGCGGCCGCGTGCGAAGTCGACGCCGTTCGGCATCACGCGCCAGTCGCCCTGATAGCCGAGCGAGCGCAGGTTCTCCCCCGCCCCATGGCTGACCGTCCAGACCTCGTCGAAGGCGCTGATGTTGTCGACGAGCAGCTTTTTTGCGCCCTCCTGCAAAAGCTTTGCGTGGATGGCGTTGGCAATGTCAATGTCAAACTTGGTGTGGTACGTAAAGACCGCCGGGACGTGGATGCGGGCGCGCAGCTCGCGCGCGAGGACGGCGGAGGTGATCGGGCAGTGGCAGTGGATAAGATCGAACGGGTATTCCATAAGCGTCTGCATGGTCTTCTCCGAGAACGGGAAGCCCGCGTGATAGCCGACGAGCTTCGTCATGTCGATGCTGGGATAGCGCACGACCGGGAATGAGAAGCCGCTGTCATCCGCACCGGGATAGGCTGGCGTTGCGACGACGGCCCTGCTCCCGCTCTCGGTGATCGCGCGGCCATAATTGACGACCGCGTTCGCAACACCGTCTGTTACGGGCGGGAAGGAATCGTTGATGAGGCAGATGGTTCTGTTGGACATGAGGTGTCTCCTTTATGTAATGAGCGTGAGTGGTTTTCTATTGCGTTTTTTAACGCATCCTGTAGGGGCCGACGACTCTGTCGGCCCGAAAATGTCGCAAATTCGCCGCAGATTTCCGCGAAAACGCAGTATTTTGCGGGCGGACAGAGTCGTCCGCCCCTACGCTAAAATGGGCAAGAGTCTTCGCATTCGCCGTAAATTCCCCAAAAATCACTGCAGCCCGTCGGGCGGAGCAGCGTCCCGCTCCCGCCAGAATTTGAGAGGAATCGAATTACAACCTGATTATACCCGATTTTCCGCCCAAAGGGAAGTCTAACCGCCGAAAATCACGAGGATCACGCCGTAAAGAACGCTGGCGACTGTGCCGTAGACGATGACGGGGCCGGCGATGATGAACATTTTGGCCGCCATGCCTGTGACGAAGCCCTCGGCCTTGAATTCAATTGCAGGCGAGACGACCGCGTTGGCAAAGCCCGTGATCGGCACGAGTGTTCCCGCGCCCGCGATCTTCGCCAGATCGTCATAGACGCTCAGGGCCGTCAGGACAGCGCTCAAAAACACGAGGCTGACCGAGGTGGCCGCCGCCGCGTCCTGCTCAGAAAGCTCCAGCGCGGTGTAGCCGTTCAGAATCAGCTGGCCGACCACGCAGATCAGGCCGCCGATGAGAAAGCTGTTCAGCAGATCCTTTCCCAGCGGCGATTTTTTAGCCAGCCGCGCCACATAGCGGTTATATTCCTTCGGGGTCATGTTCATACTGCTCCGCTCCCTTGCTTTTTTATCTAGTATCCGCAGGTCAGCCTCTGTTCATGCACAAACTTTGTGTTTGCCGCATATGCTAACGGCTGAAAGCAAAAAGGAGGCGGTATAATGCAGGAATACGGAACCGTGACCGCGCAGATCGTGACATCCGCCGCGCAGATCCCCATTCCGGGCGCGACGCTCACCATCACGCGCGAGCTGCCGGACGGCAGGCAGGAGCTGCTGGCCGTGCGCATGACAAATTATGACGGCTTTACCGAGCCCTTTGACGTTCCCACGCCCCCGGCGTCTGACAGCCAGACGCGGCAAACCGCCGAGACGCCCTACGCCCTTGTCGACCTGCGCGGAGAGCGTGCGGGCTATGACCGCGTGTTCATCCACAACGCGCAGATCTTCCCCGGTATCCAGACGCTACAGCAGATCGTGCTTATCCCGACGCCGACGCTGCCGGACAGCTACGCGCAGACGCAGGAATTCGACATCCCATCGCAGGCGCAGGATCTGTAAAGGAGGGAGCTTTTTGGCGACGATCGCCCCGTACATCCCCGAAAGCATCACCGTTCATCTCGGTTCGCCGGATTCGAACGCGGAAAATGTTACCGTGTCGTTTTCCGATTATGTGAAAAACGTCCTGTCCAGCGAGGTCTACCCGACGTGGGAGCCTGCCGCGCTGCGGGCCAACGCGCTGGCGATCATCTCGTTCGCGCTCAATCGGATCTACACCGAGTATTACCGCAGCCGGGGGTATTCCTTCGATATCACGTCCTCGACGGCCATTGACCAGAAATTTATCAATGGCCGCAACATCTATGAAAATATCTCCGAGCTGGTCGACGAGCTGTTCACGGATTATCTGCGGAAGCAGGGCTTTGTCGAGCCGCTGGCGGCAAAATTCTGCAACGGCGTGACGGTCACGTGTTCGGGCCTGAGCCAGTGGGGGTCGCAGTATCTGGCGCAGGGCGGCGCAAACTCCATCGACATTCTGCGCACCTATTACGGGGAGGACGTGGAGTTTGTGACGAACGCGCCCGTGCAGAATTTGCAGGAGTCCTACCCCGGCAGCCCCGTGCGGCGGGGCGATATCGGCGTGAACGTGTCGTTTTTGCAGGTCGCACTCAACCGCATTTCGCAGAACTACCCCGCCATTCCCAAGGTTCCTGTCGACGCCATCTTCGGCGAGGCGACGGAAAACGCCGTGCGCGCGTTCCAGTCCATTTTTTCTCTGACAGTCGACAGCATTGTGGGCCGCGCGACGTGGTACACAATCGTGATGCTCTATACGGCGGTTCTGAAGCTGGGCGAGCTGCAATCGCTGGGGCAGACGTTCTACGGCTATTCGTGGGAATACCCCGAGCAGATCCTGCCCGGCGAACAGGGCGCGAAGGTGACGCACCTGCAATATATGCTGTCCGTTGTTTCCCAGTTCAATTCCGCCGTGCAGGAGCCGCCGGTCAGCGGTGTGTTTGGCGACACAACCACGCAGGCCGTCACAACGTTCCAGCGTGCCTACGGCCTGCCGGAAACCGGCACAGTCGACCGCGCGACGTGGGACAGCATCTATTCGCAGTTTGCGGGCATCGAGACGACCGTTTTCGGAAACGAAGCGCTCTTCCCGTTCACGCGTCCGCCGATGGCCGTGACGGAGGCTGATTTGCAGGAGCAGCTGATCGCCGCAGCGGCGGCCTTCCCGGAGCTGGACGCGCCGAAAAAGACCGGGAAGCTGGACGCACAGACGAAAAAAAGTCTCGCGGTCTTCCAGCGTCTGACCGGAAGCGCCCCGACCGGCACACCGGACGCGCAGAGCGCGTCCGATCTGGCGGGGATGCAGTTTTTATTGCAGCACGCGCAGTCCACGCGCTTCGTGCAGTTTCCGGGGATAACGCTCAAGTCGGGTATGCAGGACAGGGAGGTGCGCATCGTATGAACACACCGTTAAGTTACGTCGGCCAGCCCATCCGGAGCTTACAGACGATGCTCCGCACCATCGCGCACGTGGACGAGACGCTTTTAAAGCTCGTACCGGACGGCATTTACGGGCCGAACACCGTGCAGGCCGTCCGGGAATTCCAGCGGCAGAACGCTCTGCCCGTCACCGGTGAAACGGACAACGCGACGTGGAACAAACTCGTCGCGGTCTATACCGTCCAAAGCCCGTCCGTCCTGCCCGCCGCGCCGGTCACGGTCTGCTGGACGCCGAACCGCACGCTTGCCGCAGGCAGCCGGAACTCGCACCTGTTTTTGATCCAATCCATGCTTCAGGCGCTTGCGCGCTTTTACGTCAACGCCCCGGTGCTGACCGTGACCGGGGTTCACGACGCGCCCTCGGTCGCGGCGGTCAAATGGCTGCAACGGCTGGCCGCACTCCCGCAGACCGGCGAGATCGACCAGACGACATGGGCCTATCTGAGCGGCCTTTATACCCTCGCCTCCGGGAATGGCGACGGCGCTGATCTCCATAGCGGTTCATAGTATGCCGTAACATTAGCGTCAGCTGCCAGGCGCACATACGCGCTTGGCAGCTGACGCTAAAAGCTTTTTTCGTGCATTGCAAAAAGCTGCGGACGCTCAGGCAAGCCTGCTGCCTCCCAGTGAGCGAAAAATGCGCAGCTTGCCTGCGGTGATCAGCAGGACCGGCAGAACATAGGCGATGTACTGCGCCGTGCCGCCGTAGGCGATGAGAAGATTATAGATCGCATGGAGGGTGATGGCCGCGCCCAAAAGGCCGCAGGTTCCGGCGATTTTCAGCCACGTCCGCTGCCACGCATACGTCAGCCCTCCGCCGACGATCAGGCCGCAGAGCACGTGCATGGCCCCCGTCCCGAAGCCCCGGAAAAAGATAAAGGAAAAACGGCCGGCTCCGTTCTGGATCAGATAGCACACATTTTCAAAGGTGGCGAAGGAAAGCGCCGCTGTGATCGCGGCGGGCTTGATCCGCTCCGCCTCCGGCTCGAATACCAGCAGGTAAAACACCAGCGGCAGCAGCTTCATCACCTCCTCCACCACCGGGGCGATCTCCACGGTGGCGGCAAGCGCGTCCGCCTGATACACCGCCGCAAGAAAGGTATTGATGTAGGCCGAGAGCAGACACACCCCCATCCCGGCAACGCCGAACAGGAAGAAGCGCAGCCGCCGCCTGCCCATGCACAGGGCGGCGACCAGCAGCGGCGAGGCCATGCAGATGAAAATGTTTTCAATGCAGGTCATGTGCGCACCGCCTTTCTCGTAGCGGGCAGCAGGCCCAGAATGGCGAGCGTCAGCAGAATATCGCACCAGAAGGCCGGGCTTGCCAGCGAATCGTTCTGCCAGAAGCAGCCGGCCGTCCAAAGGAGATATTCAGACGCAGCAAAGCACAGCACGGCGGTATGAAAGTGCCGCATATCCCGCGCCGCACCAGTCTGACGACGCGCATAAGCGAGGCCCCGTATGGAGCAGAAGGAGAGCGCGATCATCATGCCGCACCAGATCAGGTTGGAGAGGATATCCCCATAGGTGCAGTAAAACACCATCAGCGGCACGCCGACCAGCGGCGCCAGCCATACCACCCGGCAGCGGAAGGCACGTTCGTCCGGGCCAGAGAGCGTTGCCTGCAAAATGCGCAGGAAGATCATGCTGGCCACCCAGCCGAATTCCGACACATAAAACACACGCGGCGTCGCGCCAAACAGCAGCAGATACAGCGTCCAGTAAAGCGCGCCCAGCGCGAAGCAGCCGTAGAAGCAGAACAGCAGAAAATACTTCTGCGCTCTGCTTTTCCAATACGCAAAGCCGGCAAGGCACGCCCCGGCGAACGTGACCAGTAATTGCAGCAGATTTTCAATCAGCTCCATGCTGTCCCTCGTCTTTCTCGTCCCGCTCCATCTGCCGCAGACGGAAGCACAGGATGGTCATGCACACACCCAAAAGGAAAGCCAGAAGTCCGACGATAATATATCCCAACGCGTCGCTGCCGCCATACATATTGGCCGCCGTCTCAAAGCCGGTGCAGCTGTCGGGTTGAAGCTGCGCGGTCATGCCGGGCATGGCGATCGAGACGCCAGCGAGCAGCGCAAGGCACGCCGCCGCAGCTGCTGCCATAACGAGCCTGCCGCGCCGGAGCCGTTTCTTCCGCTTTTCTGCGGCAATTCGCCGTTTCACCTCCGCGCACCGTTCCTCATAGCTCCGCATTTGTGATCCCCTCCCGTTCCAGCAGCCTGCGCAGGCTTTTCTTTCCGCGATATACCATGTTTGTGATCTGCTTCACCGTTTTGCCCATGACTTGCGCGGCCTGTGCGTAGCTCATGCCCTCAAAATAGGTGAGATAGAGGGCCTCGCGGTAGTCCGGGTTCATTTCGTCCATGCAGACGTGCAGGATGCGGCTGCGCTCCTTCGTCCGGACGACCTCCTCCGCCAGAAGCCTGCCGTCCGGCTCGTCCGCCAGCTCATCGAGGCTGAACAGGCGCTTCCGCCTGCTTTTGCAGCGCAGCGCCATGTGGCGCGCCGCCTTATACAGATACGCCTTAAAGCCTCCATCCCGGATCCTCGGCTTCTTTGTGAAAAGATAGGCGAAAACGTCGAGCATCAGCTCCTCCGCCTCATGGACATCGTGCAGATAGCCGTCAATGTACATCGTCAGAGGGTCGCCGTATTGTTTCATCAGAGCCTCCAGCCCTGTGTCGTCGCCGGACAGATATTGCCGATACAATGCCTCGTCGCCGGACATCCTGCGCCCTCCTCTGCTTTCCATTTATCTGCCATACAGTATATACGAATCCGCGAAGAAACTCAAGGCGGCAGATGAAATGCTCCTGTATTGCCGAAAACAGCGGGAGCAATCACAGACATCCATGATTGCTCCCGCTGAAGCATTGCGTCAGTCTTCAGGGAGTCTATTCTGCCGCCCGCCCTTTGGAAGGCTCAGCGGATGTTCTTGTACATCGGGCCGTAGGCGGCGCAGGCGCGGTAGTCCTGGCCCTCCTTGTCCATGCCGAACGCGTTCCACGCTGCCGGACGGAAGATATCCTGCTCCGGAACATTGTGCATACAAACGGGGATGCGCAGCATCGAGCAGAGCGTGATGAGGTCCGCGCCGACGTGGCCGTAGGAGATCGCGCCGTGGTTCGCGCCCCAGTTCTGCATGACGGAGTAAGCGCTCTCAAACGGGCTGCCGGCCTTGCCGTCGCAGCGCGGGGTGAACCAGGTGCACGGCCACGTGGGGTTCGTGCGCTCCATGAGCGTGTCGGTGACCTCCTCGGGCAGATGCACGGTCCAGCCCTCGGCGATCTGCAGCACAGGGCCGAGGCCCTTGACGAGGTTCAGGCGGATCATGGTCGCGGGCATTTCCGCGCGGGTGACAAAGTGGCTGGAGAAGCCGCCGCCGCGGAAGTTGTCGAAGCCGGCCTCGCACCAGACGGTCGCGTCGGTCATCTTCTTGATATCCTCGTCCGTGACCTCCCACCATTTCTTCATGACGGCATTGCCGTTTTCATCGGTGCACTCGCCGCAGGCGTCGAGGCAGGCTGCGCCGGAGTTCAGCAGATGGATAATGCCGCCGTTCTCCTTCGCCTTGCCTTCGAGATCGTAGCCGGTGACGCGCTTCGTCGCCTCAGGCGACCAGTAGGTGCGCACGTCGGCGAAGATCTGCGCGCGGTTCGTCAGCAGCTCCATGAACAGCATGCCAAGGCCGTTGAGCACGTCGTTTTCCGTTGCGAAGACCATCGGCTCCTTCGGGCCTTCGAAGTCGAAAGACGAGTTGAGGACAGCCTCAGGATAATCGCAGTTGGGCCAATGGTCCGTCCACTGTCTCTGGCCCTGGAAGCCGGCAGCGATGGCGTTATGGCCGACGGATTCTTCAATGAAGCCTGCGGGCAGGTTCTTGTTGCCCTGGATCAGATCCTTGATGATGCAGTACATCTTGATCGTGAATTCCCACTGCTTCTCTTTTTCTTCCTTTGTAAACTTGATGCGGCGCTTTTCGCCGAGGAAGTCGACGTATTCGGGGTTGTCGTCGCGGCCTTCCTTGCAGTGCTCCTTCGTCCAGGCCAGCGCCTTTTCATAGGCCTCATGGTCGTAGATGCCCTCTTCCATGCGGCGGAGGATCTCGACCTCGTCAACGGACTCCACGCGCAGGCCCAGATACTCCTCCATGAAGTTCTGATCCATGATGGAGCCGCCGATGCCCATGGTGACGGAGCCGATCTGCAGATAGCTCTTGCCCCGCATCGTCGCGACTGCGACAGCGGCACGGCCGAAGCGCAGCAGCTTTTCCTTCACGTCGTCGGGGATTTCCGTGACCTGGTCGCGGTCCTGCACCTCATGGCCGTAGATGCCGAAGGCGGGCAGGCCCTTCTGGGCGTGGGTCGCCAGAACAGAGGCCAGATACACAGCGCCCGGCCGCTCGGTGCCGTTGAAGCCCCAGACGCCCTTGATGGTCATGGGGTCCATATCCATCGTCTCGGAGCCGTAGCACCAGCAGGGGGTAACGGACAGGGTGATGGCGACGCCCTCGCGCTTGAATTTCTCGGCGCAGGCAGCGGATTCCGGCACGCGGCCGATGGAGGTGTCAGCCATGACGACCTTCACAGGCTCGCCGTTGGAATAGTACAGATTTTCCTCAAACAGCTTCTTCGCGGCCTCGGCCATGGCCATGACCTGATCTTCCAGACTCTCGCGCAGCTGCATCGGGCCGCGGCGGCCATCAATGATGGGGCGGATGCCGATTACGGGGTATTCGCCGATATAACGATTCTTAGCCATACAACAAACTCCTTTACGCTTATAGAATGTCATTTCATACGCCCTTCCGGGCGGGACTTACAGGTTGGAAAGCTTCGCCTTGAGGCGCAGCAGCTTTGCGGGCGACGCGTCGCCCGTGAGCCGCGCCAGCAGCAGCTCTGCCGCGCGCAGTCCCATTTCATCCATGGGCTGCTCGACAATTTCAAGCTTGGGCGAAACGATGGAGCACAGGTCGACGTTGTCATAGCCGATGAAATCCACCTCGTCCGGCAAGGCCACGCCGCGCTCATGCGCAGCCATGATCGCGCCGAGCGTCATGTCGTAGTTGGTGACGAATACGGCGGTCGGCGGCTGCGGCATATTGAGAAAGGCGCTGAACAGACGCGAGCCGGATTCGAGATCGTAGTTCCCGGCGGCAATGAGCGCCTCATCGACCGGCAGACGGTAATCCGCCAGCACGCGGCGGTAGCCCACGGTGCGCTCCCGCGCGGTGGAAATGGTCTGCGGGCCTGCGATAAGGCCGATGCGGCGGTGTCCGCGGCCGATCAGATGCTCAACGGCCATATAGACCGCGTTCAGATTGTCGACCACGACGGTATCATACTGCGCATTTTCCAGCGACCGGTCGATCAGCACGACAGGGATCGTGCCGACGCGGACGCGAAGCTCTTCGGCGGTCGCGTGCTCCGGGACGTAGACGATGCCGTCGACGTGATAGCGCGCAAGAAACGCAAGCTTGCCAAGCTCCTGCTCCCGGTCAAAATCATAGCTGCATACGAAGCATTCATAGCCGCTGCGCCGCAAAATCAGCTCCAGCGACGCGACCACGCGGCCAAAAAAGGGACTTGAGATCGTCGGCAGCAGCACACCGACTGTCATGGAGCGGTTGGCCTTGAGGCTGCGGGCAAACACGTTGACGGAAAAGCCCAGCTCCGCGACCGCTGCATCGATCGCAAGGCGGTTCTCCTCGCGGACGTTGCCGCCGTTGAGATATTTGGAAATGGTGGACAGCGAAAGCCCGGTCCGGCGGGCGACGTCCTTGATCGTTGACATTGGCTGCTCCTGTTTGCGCATAACGTTTCGCTTTTTCTTCATTGTACTCTATCCATGCTTTCCGCGTCAAGAAGCAGTTCGCTCAAATTTTCCCGCTGTTTTTGTGGAAAACGCGCAAGCCGCCGCAAGATAGTCCGCTTCTCCCCTGCCACATTTCCCCCGTTCTATCGCGAAACGTTTTGTCTTTTGGCTTTCACAATTTGCGCCGCTCCGGTATCCGGCCGTCAAGGCTAGGATCACCAGCTCATTGTCTTGGATCAGGCAGATCAAACGACAATCCTCCATCCGATAGCGCCATTGTCCGCTGCGTATATCGGTCCAATCGCTTAAATTCTTTTTCAAAATGCTCCGTTGTCTCAACTGTATATCGGTCAGAAAATAGCATACATTTTGTCACGCCTCTAAAAATGGGCGCAAAAAAGCCCGGAAGTCGTTGAAACTTCTAGGCTTTTCGCAGCGGCATCTTTTTTGGTGCAGCTTGATGGTGGAGCTCAAGAGAGTCTGTACGAACGTCCGAGGCGTTACTTTCGTTTTCTGCTTTGCTCGTCAATTCTTCCAGCGAATATGAGAATTTGTGTTTGCCGGGCGTATGGTAGTAGTCGATCTGAATGCGGTCATCCCAAAGCGTCACCGATTTTACGAACGTGTCGATCAGCTTCTTTTGGTGATCCTTGCTTCCGACGTTTCCCTCGCGCATCTGCTCCAGCGAGAAAACAACTCGTTCGCGTTCTATCGGCTGTGACGCTGCCTTTGCTATGGACAATGAACGCTCCAGATCGTGTATCGTTCCCTCGACTTCAAGCAGCCGGGCCTTGGTCGTTTCCGTGATGATTCCCTGTTCGATTGCCGCCATGATATTCTTCGCAACCTTGCGATTATCAGCCAGATCGCGTTCGAGCTGAGCAACGCCCGATTCCCTCCGCGCCATGGCCTGAAAGCTCATGGTGCTGTCTGCAATCCACTCGATTGTATCGTCCTGCAAGATGTAATCCTGCGTCAGACGCGCGATCAACTTTTCAATGAAGTCGCGGCGCACGTTCTTCTTCTCACATCGGCCCTCTGCGTGACGCTTCTGGCATTGGTAGTAATTATGCACGGTTCCGTTCTCCCCGGTGCCAGATACACCGATCATGTAGGAGCCGCAATAGCCGCAGAACAGCTTTCCTGTAAGCAGATATTCTCCGTTTGCCGACCGCCGCCCGGCGGTCTTTTTCTTATTTGCGAGCTTTTCCTGCACGGCTGCGAAAACCTCCTTTTCCAAAATCGGCGGTATTCCGTCCTCGACCACAACGCCAGAGTGACGATAGACGCCGATGTAATTGTCATTCTTCAGCATGATATGGAAGCTGTTCTTATTCCACTCTCGGCCGAGCTTCGTGTGGATACCGCGCTGGTTGAGCGAGCGGGCAATCTCAGCAACCGGCACGTCTTTCAGAACACTGTCGAAGATCTCGCGGACAACGGCTGCTTCATCAGGTGCGATGGCATATTTGCCCTCCTTGCTTTTGACGTAGCCGAGCGGGAGCATACCGTTTACCTTGCATTCGTTGGCGTTGTCCACCATGCCACGCTTGATGTCCTCACCCATGTTCTCGGAATAGAACTGGTTCACATTCATCATCGTCCGCAACGCGAAGCGTCCTGCAGCGGTGTTACCAAACTCCTCTTTGGCGTATAAGGTTTTGATTCCGAACAAATCCAGCTTCGCTTCATACTGCAAAGCGTTCAGCATATTGCGGGCGATACGGTTGCTCTTGTACGCAACGACGATTTGGAAGTGCCGCTTTTCTGCATCGCGCATCATGCGCTGGAAGTTCGGACGTCGATCGGAGCGGCCAGACACGGCCTTATCTGCGTAAATGCCGATGATTCTGATTCCATTCTTCTCGGCAAACTCCGTGCATTCAGCGATCTGCTGCTCAATGCTTTCTTCTTTCTGGTTGTGCGAAGAATAACGGGCATAGATCACACCGATCTGTTCAGCGGGTGCATATTCAATTTTCTTCGCTGAACGTGCCATACACCATTACTCCTTAATGCTTTCATCTCGCTTTTGACAAGCCTTGCACTTCCGAAATCCTTTTGCAATAGCTTCTTCTTCAAACATTTGAAACGGTTGTGACATTGCATCGGTACACCAAGTCGTCGAGTGATACACACGAGAATGTCCATACACAAAAGCGATAGGCTTTGCACACAGAGCGCATTGCCGAAGGCCGCGCTTAACTGCTTCCTCCTCGGTACAAGCCTCCCACTCCTCGTCTTCCAAAAACGCTTGGCAATCTCTACTTTTGTGGAATATCCGCCCTCCAACGTTGAAGAAGCGCGGGTCGCTTGGAATCCTATGTGACGAACTTTTCGTCCACATTACTACCGCAGGCACTTCGTGGACGCTTTCTATCTCGGCCAGGTTGCTTTCGACTGCCGAACTTTTACTGCGCTCTGTGCTACGAGCGATTATAATGACCGCAACGACAATGCTGACAAGACAGCCAATAGCAACCGTTATCAAATAATCCATCTTCATTCCCCTTGTCGAAATAACGAGATTGTTATATTCTCTCGAAATAGACCAATTACCTATTTTTGTGCTATAATCAAAAATGCGCCGGCAGCCAAAAAAGAAAAGGAGATACTGCAATGTCGAGCAAGGAACTGTTGGCCGTACTATGCCTGTTGGAAAAGATGTCCGATACCGCAAAAATGGAATGTCTTACGTTTCTTCGCTTGCTGCGAGAAAACGAAGAAATGAAATTGCTTGCTGCTTCTTCGCATCAGACAAGCCAGCCAGAAGAGAAATGATCTCCATATCGACCGATGCCAGCCCGTCCTCTTCACTGAGGGCGGGCGTTTTTACGTCCACATCCATATCATCAACAAGCGTAAACAGTTCGTTCAGCGTTGTGTGCATTCCCGTAGCTAACTTGCTCAGAGCCGGAAGCGTTGGCGTGATCTTCGCGCCGGTACTCGGGTTAATCCCCTTTTCAAGCATACTGATATATCCATTTGAAAGACCGCATTGCAGCGCAAATTGGCGCTGGGAAAGTCCATTATCTGCCCTGTATTTAATTACAAGATCCTTGAGCGTCATGGTCGTGCCTCCGATGTTTTGTTAAAAATATTATACATTCGGCAATCAGCATCGTCAAGACGTCCGTAAAATTTTTTGAACATTTTTGTTCAATTCGCTTGACAGTCATGGAACAACGTGGTAATGTGTTCATGTCAAGCAAATTAAACACCTTGGCAGAAAGGAGGAACGCCCTGTGGGATACCGCATCAAGGAAGTCCGCGAAGAAAAGCGCATGACTCAGGAAGAACTTGCGGCGAAAAGTGGAATCAGCCGTACAACGATCTCTGGTTTGGAGAACGGAACAGCTCGCTCTGCTTCGACAAAGACGTTGCTGAAAATTGCCGCCGCGCTTGAAACGACCGTAGACTGTATTTTTTTTGCCGATAGTGTTTAATCAGTTAAACACTTGATAAGAAAGGAGGACAGAACTTGCCGCCGACCATCAATGTCGATTCCATTCCAGAGTTCCAGAAGAACGCGCTGGCAGATATGGCGCTTGATCTCACCCGAACCTGCTTTGAGATTCCCGGCATGGAGGAACGCTACCAGCAATGGCTCATCGGTTATCGGGAACGGAAACGGCAGCGCGCCGCTGAGAAAGGAGATGAAGCCGCCAAGAAAAAGTAAGGGGGCCGCTCCGCTGGCACGGAAACGACCCCAGGCACAAAGACCCACTTCGATCATAGCAGCGAAAAATCGCATCGTCAAGGAGGAATGCTCATGCCGAACAGCCTGAAAGAGCTGCGGCTGAAAACAAAAACGCCCGCAAAAGACATGGTTGCCGTTGTGCAGACCATTTACCCCAAGTACGACATGACGAGCCAGAGCAAGTGCGAGAACAGCGACGCCTACGGGATTTGCCTGACGCAGAAAGCCATGAAAGCCCTCTACGCCAAGTTCGACCCGGACGGCAGCATTCGCAAGCACCTCCGCACCGCCGATCAGCACAGGCTCAAGGACAAGCTGCACGCCAGAATCACCGCCGACGAAGCTGCCCAGCTCAAAGCGCACCTTGCAGCCGACGGCTACGACACTGTGCAGGACTGGCTCACCGATGTTGTGCGCGGATATATCAGCAAAGGAGATCGCGAATGAAATACTACTTCACATACGGCACGGATGGACAGCCGTTCGTAGGCGGCTGGACAGAGGTTGAAGCACCAACTGTCAATCTGGCTTGCGCGGCGTTCCGCGCTGTCCACCCTGACAAGGAGCCCGGCATTCTGAATTGCAGCAGCGCATACACCGAAGAATCGTTTCTGGGAAGCTGCATGGCGGGTCCTGACGGAAACTTCCGTAAGTTCTGCCATGAGCGTATCAGCTTCACTGTCGAGCCAAGCGACCCGGATGAGCCGGTTGATTTCGGAGGTGCTCAAACATGAAAGGCATTGTCGTGACAACAGATCTGGAAATCCGCATCGAAGAATTCAGTGATCCGCTCTACAAAACCGTTGGCTCTGCTGTCGGCGGCTATATCGAACACGTTAAGCCTGCGCGCCTGCGCCATCCGTACTGCATGATCGTCAACGAAGAAGGGCGGCTGTTGGATCTCCCGCTGAATTATGTCGGCTCATATTTTTACGGCACAGACCAGCACGGCGAGCCAATCGTTGGCAACATCGTAATCATGAAAGACGGCTACCGTGGTGGCGAGCCTGACATTGTCGGACTCAACGATGTTGAAGCAGAACAGATAAAAGATGTCATCATCGACCTGATTGAACCGCTGCATCAGCAGCCGAAAGGAGAATCTACATGATCGTAAATGTCTACTATCGCGACGAAGAAACCGGCAGTGTCCGCGCCGGACGCCCATACAGCTACCGCTGCAGCATTCCGAACGTCCACGTCGGCATGGAAGTTATCGCCCCCACCGCCAAACGCGAAGCACGCGCGGTGATCTGCGAGATCAACGTGCCGGAAAGCCGAATCGACGAGCGGATCTTGCCGCTCCTGAAAGAAATCACGCAGGAGGCGCCGACCGATGGAAAATAATCTGATCGTTGTCAAGCAGTTGCCGATTATCGAAGACCAACTGCGGCAGGTCAAAGCTTCTGTCGATGCTCGCGTTGCACAGGCGCTGGCGCTGGCTTGCACCGAGGAAACCTACAAGGACGTCAAGAAAGCCCGTGCCGAACTGAACAAGGAATTTCAGGACTTGGAAGCCCGCCGCCGTGAAGTCAAAAAGGCCATCCTTGCTCCGTATGAGGCTTTTGAAAAGCTCTACAAGGAATGTGCGGCCGACGCTTTCACCAAGGCAGACGCTGAGCTGAAAGCCAAGATCGCTTCCGTTGAGAACGGCATCAAGGGCGCGAAGCGTGACGAAATCGTCGCGTTCTACAACGAATACCGCGCCAGCTTGAATATCCCCGAAGACATCGCGCCGTTTGACCGCTGCGGCATCAATATCACGATGTCCGATTCTCTGAAAAAGCTGCAAGGACAGGCTTCCTTGTTCTTGCAGAACGTTTCAAACGATTTGCGGATGATCGAAACGCTGGAGCACAAGGATGAGGTCTTGGTCGAGTACCGCAAATCGCTTTCCGCACCGGAAGCGGCCCTGATCGTTGACCGGCGTCACAAGGAGATGGAAGAAGCCGCTCGCCGCCGCGCAGCTATGAAATCTGCGCAGGATGTTCAGGAGGCCGCGCAGGCCAAAATCGAAGAAGTTCTGAACGAAGAACCGCCTGCCCCCGTTTCTGCACCCGTCGAGCAGCCCATTCCCACCGAGGTGCCTGCTGAAAAGATCTATCAGGTTTCGTTCCGCGTCCGCGGCGGCATTGACAAGCTGAAAGCACTCAAAGAATTTCTCGTAAATGGAGGTTACGACTATGAGCAGTTCTAACATCGCCCCTGCAAAGAAAATGACCTTTTCCGTCGCTATCACCACAGAAAATTATAAGAATCTTATCAACAACACACTGAAAGAACCGGGACGCGCAAACCGCTTCATCGCAGCGATCACGTCCGCTGTCGCCGCCACCCCGGCGCTTCAGACCTGCGACCCCAAATCCATCCTCTCTGGCGGTCTGCTGGGAGAGGGCCTAAACCTCTCCCCCTCGCCGCAGCTTGGGCAGTATTACCTTGTGCCGTTCAAGCAGAAGGCCAAGTATGACCGCGAAGGGCATCTGCTTTCGCCCGAGTGCTTCAAGGCACAGTTTGTCCTTGGTTACAAGGGATATATCCAGCTTGCGCTCCGCAGCGGCCAGTATCGGAAACTGGGCTGCATGGAGATTCGGCAAGGCGAATATTTGGGGAAAGATCCCGAAACGGCAGAGCCGCGATTCAGGTTCATTGAGGACGACGATCTGCGTGAAAGGCTTCCGATCGTTGGCTACATGGCGCACTTCGAGTACCTGAATGGTTTCCGGAAGCGCATCTACTGGTCGCGTGAAAAGGTTCTCAACCATGCGGATACATATTCTCAGGCGTTCAGCAAGGAGGCCTACGACAAGATTCAGAACGGCCAGATCGCCGACAAGGATATGTGGAAGTACTCCTCGTTCTGGTACAAGGACTTTGACAGCATGGCTCAAAAAACGCTGCTCCGCCAGCTTATCAGCAAGTGGGGCATCATGTCCACAGAAATACAGCAGGCGTTTATTGATGACGGATCTGTCCTGACTGTTGACCCGAGGACTGGTGAAATCATTACCGACCATTCCGACGAGCTGGAGCTTACGACCGACGCTCCGCAGCCGGCCGTTGAGGGCAGCACCCCGGCGCAGATTCAGGAGAACGCTGGCGAACCGGAGCAAATTGACCTCAATTCGCTGTAATGAGTGTTCCGTATGAAGTCCTTGCAACCGGCTCTACCGGCAACGCTGTTGTGATCGACGGGCAGATTCTCGTCGACTGCGGCGTTCCGTACAAGGCCGTGAAGCCGGTTGCAAAAGCTCTCAGGCTTGTTCTGCTGACACATTGGCACGGAGATCACTTCCGAAAAAGCACGCTCCACGCCCTCGCAGCGGACCGACCGGCGCTCCGCTTCGGCTGCTGCCGATGGATGGTGCGGCCGCTGGTGGAAGCTGGCATCAAGCCTGCGAACATCGACCTGTACGACTTCGACCACCGATACAGCTACGGCGATTTCACGGTCGAGCCTGTGCCGCTGGTGCATGACGTTCCGAACTGCGGCTACAAGCTGCAGCTCTCTTCCGGAAAAGTCCTCTACGCCACCGATACAAACAACCTGAACGGCATATCGGCCCCGAACTTCGACCTCTATCTGCTGGAAGCGAACTACGAAGACGCAGAAATCCAAGCCAGAATCAGCGAGAAAAAGGCAAACGGCGAATTCGTCTATGAGCGGCGCGTACTCGGAACACACCTTTCCAAGGCCAAGTGCGACGATTTCATCTATCGGAACATCGGGCCGACCGGCGAGTACGTTTACCTGCACGGCCACGTCGAGGAGGAAAAAGCGTGAACGGTTTCCTGAAAGACATCACCTACGCCCGCAGCGGCGAATATATCCTGTCGATCTACACGCGGGAAAGCTGCAAGGACCTTTGGAAAAACTTCGGCGAGCGGCCGATCACGTTCTCCATTGCGAAGAAAGCCGATCCTCGCGGGCTTCGCGCTAATAGCTACGCATGGGCTCTCATTGAGCAGCTCGCAGCCAAGCTGAAAACCGATAAGGAATCCGTCTACGAAGAAATGATTCGGCGCTACGGTGTCGGTGAAAGCTACATCGACGAAGCCGGGAACGAGTGCAAGGTGCTGTTTTCCCTGCGTGACGGTGTGCCGCCGCGGCTCGTGGCCAGACACTATGCCGAGATCGGCGTCGGCTACATCGAGGGCAAGAAATTCATCCACTACCGCGCCCTGAAAGGCACAAGTGAGTACACCGCTGCCGAGATGGCTGCGTTCCTCGACGGCATCATCGCCGAGTGTGAGGAACAAGGTATTCAGACGGCCCCGCCCGAAAAAACAGCTCAGTACAAGGAGGCGAAGAAGCCTTGACCGTTTATTGCGATTACTGCGGCCACAAAGCCGCGCTGGTCGATGATTCCGAGATCTATGGCCGCAGCTTCGGCCACACCGCGTATCTCTGCAGAAACTGCGGCGCATATGTAGGCTGCCATGGCCGAACAGACAAGCCGCTCGGCCGTCTGGCCGACGCCACACTCCGGAAATGGAAAATGGCAGCTCACGCCTCGTTCGACCCTCTCTGGAAAACCGGGCCGTTCCGCGGGCGGCGCAAAGCCGCCTACGGCTGGCTCGCCGAGCAGATGGGGCTTCCGATCGAGAAGACGCATATCGGAATGTTTGGCATTCCGCAGTGCCAGGAAGTTATCAAGATCATTGAAAAAGGAGATTTCAAAAATGCCCAACTTTGATAAGAAAGACACTCATGTTTATCCGTTCGACGAATCGCCCGGCGCCGGTATCATCATGGACGTCGATCTGGAACAGCTCATCCGCGAGTCCGAGCGGCTGCGCGTCTGCCGGGCGATCCTCAATTCTACCAGCATTGAAAGATGGCATGTGCTCGACGCGCTCGAAGCAGTCCTCACAGAGCCGAACGCTTCCCCGGTCGGTGAGGATATTCCCGATCCGCGCGTTCCACCCGAGGAGGCCGATCATGCTTAACCGCATTGTGCTCATGGGCCGTCTGACCCGCGATCCGGAGCTTCGCCGAACGCAGAGCGGCACGGCGGTTGTCTCCTTCTCCATCGCCTGCGACCGCGATTACGCGGCGCAGGGCGCGGAGCGGGAAACGGATTTTATCGACATTGTTGCGTGGCGCGGTACGGCTGAGTTTGTGGAGAAGTATTTCGGCAAAGGCCGCATGATCGTCGTGGGCGGTCGGCTTCAGATACGCAACTGGGAAGACAGGGACGACAATAAGCGCCGCAGCGCCGAGGTCGTTGCCGATAGCGTTTACTTCGGCGATTCCAAGCGCGACGGCGACAGCGGCAAGCCCAAGGGCGAACCGACCTATGACCCGACTGGCGGCTTCTCGCAGCTCGCGGACGATGACAGCGAATTGCCGTTCTAAGGAGGCATCTCATGGCAAACAAAAGGTACTATTGGCTGAAATTATACGACGATTTCTTTTCCAGCCTGCGAATCAAGAAGCTGAGGAAACTCGCTGGTGGTGACACTTACCTTGCAATTTACTTGAAGATGCAGCTTCTTGCCATGAAAAGCGACGGAATCCTTAAATGGAGCGGTCTTGAAGACGATTTTACGTCAGAGCTTGCACTTGAGCTTGATGAGGAACCGGAAAACATCAAGGTCACGTTGGCTTATCTCTTGAGCTGTGGTCTTGCAGAGACAGATGACAGCATCAATTATTTCTTTCCGTTTGCTGTATCAAATGTGGGAAGCGAAAGCACTGTTGCGCAGCGAGTAAGAGACTACAGGAAAAAAGCGAAGGAAGAGGCTCTTAACGAAACTGAAAACAATGCTGTTACACCGTTGTTACATTGTAACACAGAGAAAGAGATAGAGAAAGACACAAGAGGTAAGAGACAAGAGGAAGATATAGAGGCAGATGTAACAGCACCTAACGGTGCTGTTTGCCGGACAGGCGATGTCCGGCGAGTTGTTGAAGCGTGGAATTCGCTAGGGATAAACCCGATTATGAAAATTACGGGTTCAAGCACTCGCGGCGGGATGCTCCGAGCTCGCATAAGCGAGTATGGAGTTGATGCAGTTGTTAACGCGATTGCACAAATCAACGACAGCAGCTTCCTTAAAGGGCAAAACAAAAGCGGCTGGACAGTATCGTTCGACTGGTTTGTACGCCCAAATAACTTCCTCAAAGTCATGGAAGGACGGTACAGCGACTCTCCGCACGGTTCTCAGCCCACCCACAACGGCGTTCCTGTTGACTACGGTTCTCCGGAGGATTTCTACAAATGACACTCAACATGGAAGAATTGATGAATCTCCGCGATCGGAAACGTGCTGAATCCTTGGCTGTACCGGAAAAAGACCCAAGTGGCTTCTCTGGCGTGATACGCAACATTGCAAGGAAAGCTCCGCAGAAAATTGAAGATACCGAGCTAGGAGAAGACGGATTTCTGTACTGCACGAAATGCGGCAGCAGACGCCAGCGCGACGTTGATCTTCCAGATGGCAGCACAATGAGAGTTTTCTTCGGTTGTAAGTGTAAGCAAGAGGCGTGGGCGGCAGAAGAAGCGGAACGCCGGGAAAAGGAAGATGCTATGCGGATTTCTTCTTTGCGGACGGCAGCTTTCCCTGATTCTGACGGCAATATGCTTCACTGCACGTTTGACAATGACGACGGCGCAAGACCTGAGATCACGGCAGGAATGAAAAAATACTGCGAGAATTTTTCTGATCTCCGCAAGTCGGGAAAAGGGATTCTGCTCTACGGAACCGTTGGAACGGGAAAGAGCTTTTTCGCAGCCTGCATCGTAAATGAGCTTGTGTCGAAGGGATACCGCTGCATGATGACCACGTTTTCGAGACTTGCAAACCAAATCAGCTCGTTGTGGGAAGGCAAACAGGAATTTATCGATGATCTGACCCGGTACGATCTTTTGGCGATTGATGACCTCGGCGTTGAGCGCGACACGGAGTATATGAACGAGCAGATCACCGCCATTGTTGACGCTCTGTATCGTGCAAAAGTACCACTGGTCATTACCAGCAACTATTCACCGCGGCAAATGACCGGCGAAAACGAAATCAGGCGCAAACGGATCTACGACAGGCTGATCGAGCAATGCCATCCCGTCGAGATGCCCGGTGAAAGCCGACGAATTATAAAAGGCCGACAGGATTACGCCGAAATGAAAAAGCTGCTGGGGGTGTAAAAATGATTCCCTCAAAACAGAGAATGGAGGATGAGGATATGAAAAGATGGGCAAGGCGCAACCTGCCTACGGTTGTTCTTCTGGCGGCGCTGATCCTGCTCGCCGCGTTGGTGCTTGCGATTGCGATGCCACGCGAAACCGAAAATACGCCTGTTGTTTCCGCGGCAATTTCGCCGACGTTTGACGAAGCGGCCTATCAGAGCCGCTTGGAGGTCGAAGCCTACGCGGAGGTCGAACACGAAACCGCCGATATTCCCGGTACATACGATCTGCCAGAGCCTCCCCAAGAGGCAGACAGCGAGCCTTGCGGAAAGGGCGGCTTCGTAGACGCACAGGACAAACGTGACTTGGAGCTCCTTGCCATCACCTGTTATACGGAAGCTGGCGGCGACAACTGCTGCGACCTGTGCCGCTATCGCGTATGCGACGTTCCCCTTATGCGCAGAGCTGACCCGCGCTATCCCGACACGCTCGAAGGTGTTCTGACGCAGCCGAAGCAGTACGGCACCTTTTCGGAAACTGGCGTTGTCTGGCCAGCTCGTGCATCCGAGCCCGGCGAGACACACGCCGTTGCGCGGGCATGGGCTGTAGCGGAAGATGTTCTTTCCGGAAATCACAGCGATTTATGGGGCAAGGGTTACATCTTCCAGGCAGAGTTTCCGCAAGGCAACGACCCGGACAGCCGAATCTACTGCGAGCAATGCGGTATGTGGTACTGCAAAGGTTAGGAGGCAGCCATGGCGAAAGATCCAAAACGGCAGCTTCTCGGCAAGATCGCCCGCCAGAAGGGCCAGTATTTCGAGCAGCGGCTTGACAGCACCTTCGATTACTACCGCGAGCGCGGCTATGCAGAGATTGAAAAGACGCCTGAGCCGATGAAGGTTATCAAACCGGAGGGCAACGGTCGATTCCTCGCCTGCTACACCAAAAAGGCTCAGGTCGACTACAAAGGCACAATCAAGGGCGGCAGGACGGTCCTGTTTGAAGCCAAGTTCACAGCCACAGACCGGCTGACGCAGGATCGCGTTATCGACAAGCAGGCTTCCTACATGGACAGACACCAGCGGCTCGGCGCCCGCTGCTTTGTCGTTGCCGGCTTTTCGACCGACGAAGTCTACAAAATCCCTTGGGGTGACTGGCGGCGCATGAAAGAGCTGTTCGGCCGAAAGTACGTAAAAGAAACCGATCTACAAAATTACAGAGTGAAGACAGCTTGGAATGGAACGCTGTTTTTGCTCGACTGATGACTGAAAGGAGTCACTACCATGAGTGAAATTTCGATGTATGAAGCGCAGAAAAAGAAGATGGAAGGCTTGTGCGAAGAACACGACCTGACGTATCGCTTCCAGAAGGACACCTATCCGCCCACGTTCACGATCTCCCCGATTCAGGGCATGGACGCCCAGCTCTCCATGCTGGAGAACGTCGAGGAAGCCGGGTATATCAGCCCCGAAGCCAAAATGACGTGGATCTTCAAGGACGGTTCGCTGGAAACCAAGGTCACCGGCGGCACCTTTACAATTACGAAGACGCTGCGGACAAAGATCGAATCCGTCCTGATGAAGATGCTGACGTACTGGATGCAGTATTTCTTCCGCGACGTCATGGAAAAACGCAGCCTCAAAGACGGCATGATGCCTGTCATCAACGAGGACGAAGTCGAAGATGATGATGCCTACGAGGAAGATCCGGAAGATTCCGATGACGCCGAGGCCCCTGAAATGCTCGACGGCGATGACGCAGAAGATGGCGCGGACGATGATCTCGGCGACACCGCCGACAGCTCCGATGCCACGGACGATGATCTCTACGATCAGGCTGTCAGCATCGTGCGCATGGAGAACAAGGCGACAGTTTCTCTCCTGCAGCGCCGCCTGAATGTCGGCTATGCCCGCGCAGCCCGCATCATGGAGCTGCTGGAGGAAAACGGCATCGTTGGCCCGTATGCTGGCTCAAATCCGCGCGAAGTGCTCCCGGCTGATGAACCGGACGATATGGAGGACGCGGCTGATGAATGAGTTGAAGCCGCCGATGCTCAAGCGCGAGGACTACAAGGCTATCAAACACATGAACCGTGAGGACATGACGAAGTACCTCTATCGTGTCTACCGGCGCGGCTTCGATGCTGGCGTCGAGTCCACCAAGGGCAAAGTCACCAAGCGTTCCATCGTACCGCCCGAACCGGTGCAGACGGAGGAATAAGTCATGGGAAGAAGTGTGCCGCACAATCTGAAAAGTAGCCACCAGACGGAGTTTGTAAAGATCTTCAACTCCCTCTGCGGCCGATATGGACGCTGGGAAATCTGGCAAGATTTCATAACACTCGCCGCAATCGCGATCTCAAATACCGTTGACCAGAGTCAAGCCGCTGAGCGTGAAAAGACGTACATGACGATAGCTGGCAAGTACAAGCCCGAAGAAATGCTCAAATTCTCGCAGATGCTCCAAGAGGTCGTGATCGGTATGGATTTCAATCCAGATCAGGACTTTCTCGGCGAGCTTTACATGGCACTGGATTTGGGCAATGACCACGCTGGGCAGTTTTTCACGCCCTATGATGTCTGCCGCATGATGGCTGAGATCACCGGCGCAGACCTCCAAGCGCGTATAGAGCGGGACGGCTGGATCTCCGTCAACGATTGCGCTTGTGGTGCAGGAGCGTTGCTGGTGGCGTTTGCAAATGCCTGTACGCGACAGGAAATCAACTACCAGACCTCCGTGCTTTTTACGGCGCAGGACATTGACTACATCGTTGGCCTGATGTGCTACCTGCAGCTCTCGCTCATGGGCTGCGCCGGGTACGTCGTGATTGGCGACACGCTTCTTCATCCCTCAACAGCACTTGACCGCCGGGGGCTTATCCCCCGGCCAGACCAGAACATATGGTACACCCCGTTTTATTTCCGCGACATCTGGCACTACCGCCGCATTTGGGCGCAGATGGATTTACTGCTTCAGACAGACGAAAAACCCGCCGAGCAAGTTACCGGCAAGTTAAAATCGTCTGCCGCGCTGCCGCCCTTGCCCTTGCAGGAAACGAAAACCGGGCAGCTCACACTATTCTGACAGAAAGGAGGAATCGCCTGACACATGGGAAAATGGACGGACGATCAACTTCAATATCTCCGCGAGCATAGTCGCTCACAGCCGGCAGCGGCTATTGCCGCAGCGCTTGGCCGGACGGAAGGGTCTGTACGACAAAAGAGGCGTTCGCTCGGACTGCAAAGCTATCACGCAGGATGGACAAAAGCAGAAGAACAATTCCTCCAAGATCAATGGGGTGTCATGTCAATCCCCGCGATTGCAAAGCGCCTTAACCGCTCCGTCGAGGCTGTCGTCGTGCGAAAAAACAGGCTGGGGCTTGGCCCGGTTCTATTCGGCGGCGACTACATATCCATGAATCAGCTTATAATCGCCGTTTGCGGCACCAATGCCGGTGGGAACTACAAGCTGAAAAGCTGGGTTGAAAACCGCGGCCTCCCGATTCACACAAAGCGCGTCAATCAGAACAGTTTTCGTGTCATTCGGCTCAATGAGTTTTGGAAATGGGCAGAACAGCACCGCTCGTTCATTGATTTTTCCAAAATGGAGCCGTTGGCGCTGGGCGAGGAGCCTGCATGGGTAGCCGAGCAGCGCAAGAAGGACTTTCAGGCATTTGCCATCCAGCGGAAAGACCCATGGACACCCGATGAAGACGCGCGGCTGAAAATGCTGCTTCAGCAGCATCGGTACGGATACGCTGAGCTTTCTGATATACTGCGTCGGTCCGCAGGCGCGATCCAGCGCCGGTGCAACGACCTCGGTATAAAAGAGCGTCCTGTCAAGGCCGACAATCATGGTTCATCCGCAGCTTGGACACAGACCGACTTCGATGTGCTGGCAGACGGAATCCGAAAAGGCAACAGCTACACCGCCATTGGCAAGGCACTCGGCAAATCCGAAAAAGCCGTGCGTGGGAAAGTTTATTTCGTCTATCTGACCGAGAATCAGGACAAAGTACGCGCCATGCTCAAAGATCAGCCTTGGGGTTATGGCGCGCCAGACCCGACCGTAAAGCAGGCGGTACACCTGTCCAGAACGCGAACAGAAACCGTGCAAACACTTGAAATGCTCTGCTCAGTGCTCCGCAAGCGCATCAACGACATTGACGATAATCCATACTGGCAGCGGCTGTTATGCGTAAGCTGGGATGAAATCAAAGGGTGTGACCGCTGTGAAAACTGCGACGAATGCACCGAGTTCCGCAGAATCCCGCCGCAGCACTGCGCTCGCTGCGGTCGTTCTTTCATCGAGCGCAAAGAAAATACATTCTGCCCAACCTGCCGGCTGGCGCGGAAGAAAAAAGCGCAGCGGCATTGGTGCCGCGTAAACGGAGCGCAAACGCGCCCCTGAACTGAAAGGAGATTCACAAATGCCTCAAATCGTAAATATCGCAATCGACCGTCTTTTCCCACACTCCGACAATCCGCGCAAGGATCTCGGTGATCTGTCGGAGCTTGCCGCAAGCATCAAGGCCAGCGGCGTTCTGCAGAACCTGACGGTCGTTCCGGATGAACCGGACAACCCCGATACGGACTACACCATCATCATCGGTCATCGTCGTTACGCTGCCGCGAAGATCGCTGGTCTGACCGAATTGCCCTGCATTGTGGTCGAAATGTCTGAGCGGGAGCAGCTTCAGACCATGCTCGTTGAAAATATGCAGCGCAGCGATCTGACCGTCTATGAGCAGGCGCAGGGCTTCCAGATGATGCTCAACATGGGCGATTCCGTAGCTGAAATCGCCGAAAAATCCGGCTTCTCTCAGACCACCATTCGCCGCCGTGTAAAACTGCTTGACCTCGACCGGCAGAAATTTCAGAAAGCCGAAGCTCGTGGCGCAACACTCAATGACTATTTGGAGCTTGACAAACTGGACAGTCCCGAAGACAAGAACAAGGCCCTTGACGCCATCGGCACAGCGAATTTCAACAGCGTTCTGAAAAGTCTGATTTCCGAGCAGGAAATCCAAAAGAAACTTGCTGAATGGACTGAAATTGCAGACAAGTTTGCATATCAGATTGAAAGAAGCGGCGAATTCAACGGTACGACGGTCAATATGGTCTACCACGCCAGCTACAGCCGCTGGGATTTGAAGAAAGAAATGACCATACCAGAAGACGCGAGTGATGTTCGATACTTTTACAGGAAGGATTCTACCGGAATCACACTCTACAAGGAACGTCGGGAATCACAGCAGCCAGACCCGGAAGCGGAGGCCCGCGAGGAACGGCGCCGCAGAGACGAACAAGCCGAAAATGAATTTGCGGAAGTCGCGGAGGCCCATTTTGAACTGCGCAAGGATTTCATCAAAGAGCTTCCGAACAGCGTATTCAAACAGCACATGAAGGAAATCTCTTTGTTCTGCGTGGCAACAACAGAGTCAATCGATGGTGGCTACTGCAATTCCATCAACCCTCGGTTCTGCGCCCAGCTCCTCGGCATGAGACTTTCGCCAGACGATGAAAACGAAGATTTTTGCGACATGGGCTTTGTCCGCAGCGCGGCGGAAGCCCAGCCGGAAAAGCTGATTTTCTGCTGCTGCTATTCTGCCCTCGATGACGAAGGCATGAGCTACTACCGGCGCGTGTGGAACATGAACCACTACGAATATGAGCTTTGCGAAAATTCGGACTTAGATCACATCTATGAAATCCTCGAAACGCTCGGCTATGAAAAGTCAGACGATGAAGAAGAAATGGCCGAAGGTACGCACCGGCTCTTTGCTATATACGGTGCTGCGGAGGATTCCGACGATGACCGTGAGGAAGCAGAATGAGTATGGAGGGAATAAAGATGTCAGCTTGTAAAGCGTGCATGGCGGCTATCGTCTGGATTAAGACACCAGCCGGGAAATCCATCCCCTGTGATGCTACCCCGCGCTACTACATCGAAAAGCCGCGCGTCGGCAGTAAGAAAATTGTCACTTGGAACGGGCAAGTGCTTTCGTGCGAATACACGGAAGACCCAGCCAAAGCAACCGGCGTGGGCTATGTGCCGCATTGGGCAACCTGCCCCTATGCTAGACAGTTCAGGAGGAAGCAGAATGGATAAGCTCACATGGTACGACAATGACGGACGGATTATGTGCCGCCGCGGATACGAAGTTGCGTTGGCTCGTCTGGCTTCTTACGAAGCTACGGGCCTGACACCGGAACAGGTGGCAAACGCCAAGACCATCATCGAATCCGCATTTGCGGAGGACACTTCAAAAGCTGAACGAATCAGAAAGCTGCTGGCTGCTGATAATGAAGGGCGCGTTGTGATGCTGCCTCCCTGCAAATACGGCGATACGCTGTATTGCCTTGAAAATGGAAAGATCTATCCAAAAACCATTACCCAGATAGCTTTTTACCTCCAAGATACACTTCGCACCATAATCATATCCGCAAAAAACTACCGGGGCGAGACGAATGGCTTTTTGGCAAGCGAGCTTGGCAAAACCATGTTTCTTAGCTTAGAAGAAGCCGAGCGGGCTTTGGAGGAACAGAAAAATGTCTAAGCCGAAAAAGCTGGGTATGCCAGCCGCCTACACCTCGAATGCCAGAGCTGATTTTCTGCACCGCCCGAAATCGGCAGAGCGTCGGAAATGGGCTGTCGCAAGCGACGATCGGCTGGCGCGTATGGAGCAGAAGCGGATGGACCGTGAAAAGGAGGCTATGAGCCATGACTAGAAAACGTGCTGTTAAGCTGCTGATGGCCCGCGGATATAGCCGCAATCATGCAAATGGGCTTATGCGGAGCAAGGCACCTGGCGACAGCAATTTCCGAGCATACAAAACATACCTTCGCTGCGAGCAGGTTTTCGATACCATTGGACGACTCTCGCGCTGCTTTTTCGATTATGGCGTTTCCGCAGACGCTCTCGCCAAGGCACTGTTTTCCGTGGGCGAGTCGCTGGCTGGGAGGTGACGGCATGAAGCGAAAAAGAGCGTTAAAAATGCTGATGGGTGCTGGCATGAGCAGAAACGCCGCCAGCCGGTTTATCCGAGAACCTTTTGCGGTCGAGAACGATGCCAAAGTTTTCGTTGGTCTATACAGGATGGCGGTCAGGAAATCTCACGTGCATATCATGGCCGATGGCGACAAAACGTTCATTCGTTTCATTCCGAAGACCAAGCAGCCACGTTGCTACTTCAACGCGCACCTCGAATGCCCCACAGACCGCGTTTGCGCGATTTGCCGAAATGATGTTTTCTATGTTCAAAGCGTGGAGTGAAGAAGTATGACGACTGCAATCAGCAGACTACTGCTTGGTGACGCGCTGGAACAGCTGCGAACATTGCCATCCGAAAGCGTCCATACCTGCGTTACCTCTCCGCCGTATTATAATTTGCGAGATTACGGCATAGCAGGTCAGATTGGAAACGAGACAAGCGTAGAAGAGTACCTGCAAAAATTGGTCCGTGTTTTCCGCGAGGTTCGGCGGGTCTTGCGGGAAGACGGAACCCTATGGGTAAACATGGGTGACAGTTACGCTACCAGATCGGGCAAGCAGCCGCCGACGAACACCCGTAATTCTTACGGGCACACGGAAAAACGCACACCGCAAGGTTACAAATACAAGGATTTGATCGGCGTTCCGTGGCAGTTGGCTTTTGCGCTCCGGGAAGACGGGTGGTATTTGCGGCAGGACATCGTCTGGTATAAAACAAATGCCATGCCAGAGAGTGTAAAAGACCGCTGCACAAAAAGCCATGAGTACATTTTTCTGCTGTCGAAGTCAGAGCGCTATTATTTCAACGCGGCAGCAATCAGAGAGCCGGTTACATCGATCAAGGGAAACGCCAGAACGTTCCGCGGCGGTGGCACCTACGTGGGCGGTCAATCCTATAGCAACAGCGCCTGCGTGGAACGCAAGAGCCATGGAAACTGTGAGAATCAAGCGGGCTATAGGAACAAGCGTGACGTGTGGCCCGTCAGCACAACCGGATTTCGCGGCGCGCACTTTGCCGTATTTCCTGAGAAGCTGATTGAGCCTTGCGTTGTGGCGGGCTGTCCAGAAAGCGGCATCGTTCTCGACCCCTTTATGGGGTCTGGTACAACCGGCGTTGTGGCAAAACGGCTGGGGCGGGAGTTCATCGGGATTGACTTGAACTCCGAGTATGTAGAGATTTCAGCCAATCGGATAAAGATGGAGGGAACAAATTATGCCGAGAACCGATGAATTGACCTGCCGGTTTTGCGGCGCGGACAGCCGCTGCAAGGTCGAGGAAGTATATCTGCGTCCAAGAACACCGCCTATGTTTTGCGTCAGGTGTTATAATTGCGGTAGAGCGGGCAAGCCAAAAGGCACGAAGAAGGCCGCGATCCGCGCGTGGAAGAAGACGAAATAACGATGGAAAGGGGCGGCGCACATGACTCTGGCACAGTTGAATGAGCATCTGGACGCGGTTCAGCAACTTGCAAGGACCGAGGAGACGCTTAAAAACCTTTGGGATGCTGCCGTCCCGGGTGCGCAGAAATTGACCGGAATGCCCCACGCAAGCGGCGTCAGAGACAAGGTTGGTGACTTTGCCGTAGAGATCGCAGACTTGCAATCTGAGATCGAGCGCGAAAAAGCCGTAATCGCGGAAAGTGAAGAACGCATCGCTGCTTGGATTTCTACCATCGAAGACGGAACGACCCGCATTATCTTCCGTCTCCGCTTCATTCGCGCAATGCAGTGGAAAGAAATTGCCGGGATTGTTGGCAAGTACAGCACCGAGTCCAGCGTGAAGCACGCCGTATATCGCTGCCTGTCTGAACCGGCCCACGATTGATTGCGGATATACGCCATGGTATCTATTTGCACGTAATTGTACGTAATTGCACGCAATTAAATTTTGCCGCACGGCGTGGTGCTTTCATGTCCGCAGACAATATGCTAGTATTAGACTCGTAAAATTCCAAATCAAGCCGGGCAGCGCTCCTGATCGGGGGCGCTGCTCATTTTATTCGGAAGGAGGGCTTGCCTCCACGATGCTCCTTGCGTGGAGGATGGCTCGGACCTGCGGCGTATCGCCAACGCTGCCGGCTGCGGGTACATCGAAAAAAGGAGGAAACCCTATGTTGCTCACATGAGCGGCGCGGGGTCAGCAGCAATGATCTATTTGCAAAACAACGTATTCGATGAAGCATTGGAGCGGCTGCGGATGATCTTCGACGGCCACGACGATGTGATCGTCAGTATGTCCGGCGGCAAGGACAGTACCGTTCTGTTCCGCATGGCGCTTATGGTTGCGCAGGAGCGCGGCCGTCTGCCGCTCAAGGTGTTCTGGCTCGATCAGGAAGCCGAGTGGCAAGCAACGGTGGACTATATGCAGCACATCATGGAGCTGCCGGAAGTCACGCCGTATTGGTATCAGATTCCCTTTGAGTTCACAAACACGCTCTCCCCGGAGAAGAATTTTATCAGTGTTTGGAATCCGGAGGACAAAGCGATCTGGATTCACCAGCAGCACCCGCTCTCCATCAAGGAAAACCCCAGCAGCGAAAACCGATTCCATGAGCTTGTCAACGTCCTCCCGGCCTACTGCACCGATTCCGAAAACTGCGCCGTGCTGGTGGGTATGCGCATGACGGAAAGCCTGAACCGGCGCGTTGCCATCACGCAGCATGAAGCCCGATACAAAGGCGTGACGTGGTGCAAGAAGAAAGTCGGCAGGTGTCAGGTATTCTGGCCGATCTACGATTTCACCAACGATGACATCTGGACGGCCATCGCTCGGAATCACTGGGCATACAATCGTGTCTACGATCTGCAATACCAGTGGGGCTTGGCCAAGGAGGCCATGCGCGTCTCGGCGCTCATCCATGAAACCGCCTGGCACTCAATCGAAATGCTGCAGGAGTTTGAACCGGACACCTACAACAAATTCATCCGTCGCGTATCTGGCGTCGGCACATTCGCCCATACCTTCGACAGCGGCGATATTATCCCGCGCCAGCTCCCGTTTGCGTTCAAGTCGTGGCAGGAATACCGCGACTACCTGCTCGTCAATATCGTGAAGCCCGAATACCATGAGCTGTTCCGGAACCGCTGGAAGAATCAGACCGGCGACGAATGGTATCGCGTCCATGTCAAAGAGATCGTCCTGAATGATATTGACGGCACGAATAACGCAAATGCCCGCTCCCGTTTCCGTATTCGGGAAAAGGCTCCCACCTACCGCAAACGCGACGCCGCGCAGTTTGAGCAATATATGGGCAGCAAGAAATGATTTCAGATCAGCCCATTCATCAGGTCGAGTGGATACCCATTGAAAAGGTCCACGCAAACGACTACAACCCCAACAGTGTTGCCACGCAGGAGATGAAGCTGCTTTATCGCTCCGTCAAAGCGGATGGCTACACGCAGCCCGTCGTTACCATCTACGATGAGAAGAAAGACCGGTACGTTATCGTCGACGGCTTTCACCGATACAGCATCATGCGCAGATTCAAAGACATCTACGCGTCCTGCGAGGGGAAGCTGCCCTGTGTCGTGCTCCACGGCAAGACCATGAATGACCTCATGGCCTCGACCGTTCGGCACAACCGCGCCAGAGGCAAGCACTCCATCAACGGTATGTCCAATATCGTCATGGAAATGCTGATGAACGGCGCGACCGATCTGCAGGTCTGCAATGAGCTTGGCCTAGAACCGGAAGAACTGGTGCGCCTCAAGCACATCACCGGCTACGCGAAGCTCTACGAAAACAATTCATTCACACGCGCTGCGATCTCCGAGAATCAGGCGCGTCAGCTTCAGAAGTATCGAAAGGAGGCTGGCGCTGATGGAGATTGTTAATCAGATCGTGATGAAGAAGATTTCCGAGGTCAAGCCCTATGTCCGCAATCCCCGGAAGAACGATAAGACCGTCAACCTGCTCGTTGAGATCATCCCGAAGGTTGGCTTCAATGTACCGCTGGTCATCGACCGCAACGGCATCATCGTCAAAGGCCACGCCCGTTATGCTGCTGCCATTCGGCTCGGCATGGAGGAAGTGCCCTGCGTCGTGACAGACGCCGATGAGGAAACAATCAAGCTCGACCGTCTGGCCGACAACCGCATTTCTGAATTCTCTGAGTGGATCAACGATGAGCTGCTCCACGAGATTGATATGCTCAACCTTGACTTCGACTTCGACCTCGAATCACTCGGCTTCCCAGCTCCCAGCGACGATTTTGACGCCGATGCTCTTTTTGATGATGGGGTGGCCGGTGAATCCGAAGAAGACCGTCGCGCCAGATACCAAGCCTATCTGGATAACGCCGCAAAGGAAGAAGCACAGAATGTTGCAATCACCACGCAGGAGCAGGTAGACCGCGCCAAAGCGTCTGCTCTGAGCGTGGCCGAGAAGCCGCCCAAGTATGCCAAGGTTGTTTGTGAGCATTGCGGCCACGTCATGTTCATCAAGGAGGGCGATGCAGTTTTCTCCACCGAACAATCGTAGCCCCCGGTAATTATTCGTAAGGGCTGGGTGGGTATGCAGCCAATCCCCTGTCAAATCCGTACAGATGTGAGGCGATAAACGATGCAAGAACAAGAGAAGATTCCTGTCTGGGTGCAGATCGTCAATGGAAAGACGGTGTGCATCTGCCATCGAGGGCGCAAAGGCTGCAAGAAGCCCTGCGAGAAGGACGTTGTCACGCGCGATAAGTTTGCTGGGTGGCAGGGTATCATGCGTCGTGATCGATTCGGCCGCTGAAAAGGTACTGTCGGGAGGGGGTGGCATCTGTTGCGGGCTCGACGACCCCATTTTTCGCCTAGTTAGTTTCCTGTTTTTCTGGTAATTTCGTTACGATTACCGCTGGAATGTGCGCAGGTATCGACGCAGATACCGCGCATTTTTCATACCACAGCGCGGGTGAGGCATACCGCGCTGACCTCCTAAGTTCATATGACCACATCGGGGTAAGGGTCACGCCCGTGCAGCACGGGTGCTGCGGTGAAATTCCGCTGAGCCCCCTCGAAAAAAACGAAAGGAGCTTGCTATATGGCTGAAACGAGACTCAAGATTGATGCCGAAGCTGAAATCAGCACGACAGAGCTGGCCGCGACCCTCGGCGTGACGGCGCGGCGTGTGCAGCAGATGGCGCAGGACGGAACAATCGTTCCGGTGCGACGCGGCTACTTCCAGCTCGGCGACGCGGTTCAGCGATATATCAATTTCCTTTCCAAACCGCAGATCAGTGAGGCCGAGCAGAAGCTGGAAACAGCGAAGCGGCAGTCCGAAGCGCAGCTCAAGCTCTCCAAAGCTCAGCTTGCGAAGATGGAGGTCGAGGAGCTGAAAGGCAAGCTGCACCGCTCGGAAGATGTGGAGGGCTTCACGGAAGATCTAATTTACACCATCCGCGCTGCGCTGCTGTCGCTTCCGGGGCGGCTGTCGGTTGACGTCACCGCCGCGCAAAGCCCGGCTGAGGCTGCCGAGATCATCCGCAAGGAAGTCCATAAGGTCATGCGCGAGCTGGCTGCGTATCACTACGACCCTGAGAAATACGCCGAGAAAGTAAACGAGCGGCGCGACTGGAGCAATGCGGGGCGCAGCTATGACGAAGAATGAGGCAGCGGCCGATGCGCTGAAAAAAGCCGAAGCCGAACGCCAAGCCAAACGGCGCGGCGCGGCACGTCTGAACAAGGCCATGCGCAAGGCGCTGGCTGGCATGACGCCGCCTGATGACCTTACCGTCACCCAATGGGCAGAAGCCAAACGCCGCCTCTCTGCTGAGAGCGCAGCCGAACCCGGCCCGTGGCGTACGGAGCGCACGCCCTATCTGCGCGAGCCGATGGACGCTTTTACGGACCCAAAGGTTCGGCACATCGTCATGGTGGCCGCATCGCAGGTCGGCAAGTCCGAGTTTCTGAATAACTGCATCGGCTACATCATTGACGAGGACCCCGGCTCTATTCTGTTCATTCATCCCACAACCATTGACGCGCAGGAGTATTCCAAGCTCCGTATCGCGCCGATGCTGCGCGACAGTCCGGCTCTGCGGCAGAAGATCGCCGCGCCGAAAAGCCGCGACTCTCACAATACGATTCTCCAAAAGGCCTATCCGGGCGGCATCCTTACGATGTGCGGCTCGACCGAGGCACACGCGCTGGCATCAAAGCCTATCCGCTATGTATTCGGCGACGAACGCGACCGATGGGCAACGAGCGCCGGCAATGAGGGCGATCCGTGGGATCTGGCAATGGCCAGGCAGACCACGTTCTATAATGCGAAGGCCGTCGAAGTATCAACTACGACGATCAAAAATGCCAGCGCCATCGAAGCTGCCTACTACACAGGCACGATGGAGCGGTGGAACTCCAAATGCCCGCATTGCGGCGAGTACCACGAAATCCGCTGGTCTGATATTCGCTTTGAGTACGACGAAATCATCGTCTCTCACAAGAAGACCTACAAGGTCAAGAAGGTGTACTACACCTGCCCCGGCTGCGGCTGCATTTCCACGGAAGCGGAGATGAAACGCGCCCCGGCAAAATGGATTGCCGAGAATCCGGAAGCCTACGGCCAAGGAACCCGTTCTTTCTGGCTGAACGCTTTCGTCAGCCAGTGGGCTTCGTGGGAATCTATCGTCCTGAAATATCTCAATGCGCTTGGCAGCACGAAAAAGATGCAGGTCGTTTTCAACACCTGCTTCGGTGAGCCGTGGGAAGACCGCGGCGACATTGAGGATGAGGATTCGCTGCTCGCTCGCCGCGAGGACTACGGCAAGGACAAAAACGGCGAGCCGGTCGAGCTGCCGCCGGGTGTCCTCGTTTTGACGGCTGGCGTTGATACGCAGGATGACCGCATGGAGTATGAGATCGTCGGGCACGGGTTCTTCGGCGAAACATGGGGCATTGAAAAAGGAATCGTCATGGGGCGCCCGGATGATGACGCCACATGGAACAAACTCGATGAAGTTGTGTTCGACCGTGTGATGCGTTTTGAGAACGGCGTCGGCCTGCGGGTGTCTATGTCCTTCGTGGATGAGGGCGGTCACTTCACGCAGAGCGTTCGCGCACAATGCAACGCCAGAATCAGCAAGAAAGTATTCTGCATCAAAGGTATGCCCGGACAGGATAAGCCTTATATCTCACCGCCGAAAAAACAGAAGATCTTCGTCAATCAGATTGCGGTCGGCACCTGCTGGCAATATCAGCTCGGCGTCGATTCCGGAAAGGAAATCATCATGGACAATCTGCGCGTACAGACGCCCGGACAGAAATATTGCCATTTCCCGAAGCGCGACGATTACGGCAGCGCCTATTTTGCGGGTCTGCTGTCGGAAACGAAGGTTTATGATCCGAACAAGAAGCAGCCGTGGTCGTGGAAGAAGATTCCCGGACACGAGCGCAACGAGCCTTTGGACTGCCGCAACTACGCGCTGGCCGCGTTCAAGGCTCTGCCCAAGAATCTTGATGAGATTGACCGCCAGATCAAGGCCGCCTCCGGTGTCCGTGTGCCTGCTCCGCCCTCGGCGAACATCACACCGCCGAAGCGCCGCACGGCGCAGCGCGGCAGGCAGAAATACTACGACGATTGGTAAGGAGCGTGTTTTATGGCAAGCAGAATCATCATTGAGAAGCGGCTTGCGTTCCGCGAAGCGGCGCTTGAAAAGCTCTACGACGCATACACGGCGCTGGTAGACGGCGGCGTAAAATCCTACATGATCGATGACCGGCAGCTCACCCGTTTTGATCTCCCGGCGCTGTCTGAGGAAATTAAGCAGATGGAGAACGAGATCGATCAACTGACCTCGGAGCTGAACGGCAGCAAGCGCCGCAAGGCATTCGGCGTCATCCCCCGCGATTGGTGACCTTTTTCGTGAGGCCACGAAAATGATAAATACAGCAATTCGCCCGAAAGGGCTTTTGCACGGACAGTCTGGCGGAGTTTTCTCCTTTCGCCGCCAGACCGTCCGTTTTCTATTTCACAGGAGGCGAAAGCATTGAGCAAGAAAAATCATCGCCAGAGCGCCGCGCCGTATGTCAAGGGGTATAGCGAAGCTGGTGCGAGCGTCACCCGGCGCGCGCTCAAAGGGTTCACCCCAGACAGCGGTTCGCCAAACGAAGATATTAACCGCAACAATGCCACGCTGCGCCAGCGGTCGAGAATGCTTTATATGGCGTCGCCCGTGGCCACGAGCGCCATCAACACCAACCGCACAAAGGTTGTCGGCACAGGCTTGACGCTGAAAGCGACCGTCGACCGCGACCTGCTGGGGCTTTCTCCGGAGGCGGCAAAAGAGTGGCAGCACAAAGCCGAGATGGAATTTCGGCTCTGGGGCGGTAAAAAGCAGAACTGCGACGCGCTCGGCCTGAACAACTTCATGGCGCTGCAGCAGCTCGCGCTCAAATCGTGGCTCATGTCCGGAGACGTGTTTGTCCTGGTGAAGCGCTACCCGGCGGCGCCGCTGAATCCCTATTCTATGCGGCTGCACGTCATTGAAGCAGACCGCGTTTCCACACCTACCAACTTCAGCGGAGGCTACACCTACGGCGGCTTCATGGATGCCGTCGTTCCGGATGGGAAGCCCGGCGCCGGTCACCGCGTTTTCGACGGCGTGGAGGTCGACAAAAACGGCCGCGTCGTTGCCTATTACATCAGCAACACCTATCCGCACCAGATCACGACCGAGAAACAGGAATGGACGCGCGTCCCGGCCTACGGCGAGCGCACCGGCCTGCCGAATATCCTGCACATCATGGACAGCGAGCGCCCCGATCAGTACCGCGGCGTTCCGTATCTGGCACAGGTTATTGAGCCGCTGCTGCAGCTTCGCCGCTACACGGAATCGGAGCTGATGGCGGCGCTGGTGCAGAGCTTCTTTACGGCATGGATTGAAACGGAAACCGATCCGTCCGGTACGCCATTCAATGAAGTCGGCACAGGAGACATTGCCGCCGTTCCGACTGCCAGCCCGGATGGTGCTGGTGCAAGCAATATCTCCGACGATCCCAACGAGTACGAAATGGGGCCGGGTACGGTAACGCACCTTGCTCCCGGCGAGAAAGTCAACTTTGGCAGTCCGAACATCCCGACCGCAGGGTTTGAGACGTTCGTGAAGACAATTTGCCGCTTGGTCGGCTCGGCGCTGGAACTGCCTTATGACGTACTCATTAAGGAATTCAACAGCTCCTACTCTGCAAGCCGCGGTGCGCTGCTGGAAGCATGGGAAGCGTTCAAAATGCGCCGGTCTTGGTTCGTGAACGACTTCTGCCAGCCGATCTACGAGCTGTTCATGGCCGAAGCTGTTGCGCTCGGACGCATCAATGCTCCGGGCTTCCACACAGATCCGCTCTTGCGCGAGGCGTGGTGCGGCGCTCGCTGGATTGGCCCCGTTCAGGGTTCCCTCGACCCGAAGAAGGAGGCCGAGGCCGCTCTGATGCTGACCAACCGCGCCATCAAGACGAACGATCAGGTCACGCGCGAAATGTCTGGCGGCGACTGGGAAGAAAATGTCGATCAGCTTGCGCGTGAAAATGAATTGCTCGCAGCCATCGGGAGCGTACAGCAGCCAGTAGAAAACACGCCGCCTGCGAGCGATGAAGAGTGAAGGAGGAATCGGGCATGAAAACGAAAAATGCGCCGGCTATTTCGATCAGCAAAAAGGTCTATACCATGGCCACTACGGATGAATCTGGCAGCTCGGCCGAGATCACCATGTATGGCGACATCTATGAGCAGCAACCGACAAACTGGTGGGGCGAACCCATCGAAGGGCAGTACATTCTGCTCAGTGAGTTTTTGGAGGACCTCAAGCAGATTTCTTCCTGCAAGAACATCACAATCCGCATGAACAGCTACGGTGGCGACGCCGGAGCCTCAAATATGATTCATAACCGCCTGCGGGAGCTTTCCCGGAGCGGCGCAAAGCTCACCTGTATTGTGGACGGCGTAGCCATGTCGGGCGGCAGCATCATCATGTGCGCCTGCGATACGGTCAAGGTCAATCCGTCCAGCATCATTATGATTCACAAGTGCTGGCAGTTTCTTTTCGGCGGCTATAACGCCGATGAGCTGCGGGAGCAGGCTACGCAGCAGGACGCATGGGATAAGATGCAGTCCGAGGTCTACAAGCGAAAAACCGGGCTTTCCGAAACAGTCATCATGCACATGATGGCAGATACAACCTACATGACAGGTCGTGAGGCCATCGAAAAGGGCTTCGCGGATGAACTGATTGAAGATGCCGAGCCTGTCGGTATCGCCGCCAGCGCGGATGGGCGCAGCCTGTTCGTGCGCGGCAAGCAGTTTCACCTCGCTCCGGGCATGTTTGCCCCGGACAACATTCCTACGGTCGATTCCGAGGCAGCGGCCCCGGTTGAGGCGAATAAAAACAAGCCGGAGAATCCCGGCGAAGAAGGAGGAAACTCTATGACACTGGAAGAGCTCCGGGCAAAATACCCGGACGAAATTGCTCAGGCTGAAGCTGCTGCACGGGCCGCTGTCGATCACACCGAAGCGGTCAATGCGGCGGTTCAGGCCGAACGGGAACGGATGCAGGAAATTGACGAAGTCGCCAGCCTGCTCGATCCTGCCGACGTGCGCGAAGCCAAGTACGGCGAAAAGCCTTGCACCGCCGCCGATCTGGTGATGGCTGACGCGAAGAAGCGCGCAAAGCAGGGCAAGAAATTCCTGTCCGACCTCAAGGACGATGCCGACGAGTCCAACGCCGAAGACGTTGGCGCAACGCCTCCCCCTGCTGAGGAAGCGGAAGAAGACGATGACGCGAAGAAGACCCCGGAAGCGCGGCTGGCCGATGCAAGGGCCAAGGTTTCTGCGCTGTTCGGCAAGAAGGAGGGCTAAGCTATGACGAACCTGAGCAAGAAACTCGGTGAGATGAATTTCGACGGTCTGTTCACGGACGTCGTGCCTGCCGTTCAGGTACGCGGCGGCATCATTCGCAAGCAGACCACTTCTGCTGTCACACTCAAGCGCGGCACGATTCTCGCAAAATCCTACGGCACGGCCGGCGATGGCAAGCTGGTGATCCTCGGCTCCACTGCCGCAAACAATGAAACCCTGACGCCGGATTGCGTACTCTGCGACGATGTTACCGTTGGCACCGACGCCGACGAAAAGGTCGCGGTCTACACGGCCGGCTGCTTCGACCCCGACAAGGTGAGCGCCACCGCCAGCTACAGCATCACCGAAACCGACAAAGATAATCTGCGTATGCGCGGTATCGTCTTCAAGGACGCCGCTGCTGCCGACTAAGGAGGGAGTCAACTATGAGTGCAGAACTGAACTTCTTTGATACCTATATCCTGATGGCGATTGTTGAGGAAATCGTGCCAAAGCAGACGTTCTTCAAGGATCGCTACTTCCCGACGGGCGATGACGACATCTTCGCTTCCGACAAGGTGCTGACCGAGTACCGCAAGGGCGACCGCAAGATGGCGGCGTTCGTGTCTTCCCGCGCCGGTGATATTCCGATGGAACGCCGGGGCTTTGAGATCCACGAATACCAGCCCGCGTTCATCGCGCCTTCTCGTCTGCTGACGCAGGACGATCTGCGCAAGCGCGGCTTCGGCGAAGCAATCTACGCCAACAGCACCCCGGCACAGCGTGCCGCCCGTCTGCAGCGTGACGATCTTTCCGATATGGACATTCGCATCACCCGTCGTGAAGAGTGGATGGCCGTCCAGACCATGATCAACAACTCCTGCACGATGCAGTCGTACATCGACGATAAGACCGAAGGTGAAAAGCTGTATGTGCAGTTTTATGACACGACGAGCGACCACGCCTACACCGTCAGCACCAAGTGGAACGCAACTGACGAAAAGGGTGCGGCGTTCTTCTCCGACGTGAAGAATATGTGCCGCAAGCTGTCCAAGCGTGGCCTCCGGGCAGCAGACCTCGTGATCGGCTCCGACGTTGCAGACGCGATCCTCGCTCTCACGGACGTCAAGTCCCTGCTCGACCGCAACAGCGGCATCATCATCGGCACGATTGATCAGCAGCTCAGCCCCTATGACGGCGTTACCTATATGGGTACGCTGAACTTCGGCGGTTTCCGCCTCAACGTGATTTGCGTGGACGAAACCTATGTCGATGACAGCGGTGCGGAGCTGCGGTACTTCCCCGCGACCTCTGCAATGGTCACAGCTCCCGACTGCGGTCACATGATGTACGGCCAGATCACGCAGATTGATTACGGCTCGACCGACTTCTCCACCTACGTTGCGAAGCGCGTCCCGAAGTTTGTTCTCGACCAGCCCAACGACAGACGCAAGCTGCGCTTGGCTGCCCGTCCGCTGGCTGCGCCGAAAAACTACTGCCCGTACATCTACGCGGCAAACGTCGTGGCCTGATCGGCGCGTGAAAGGAGTACGGCATGAAAATTGAAATTATCAGCGGTTCCTACGGCTGGCGTAAGACCAAGGACGCCATGCCGAAGCTCGTTGAGCGAGGCGGCATCTGCGAGGTAGACGAAGCCGAAGCAAGGCGTCTCGTCGCGCTCGGCGTCGCAGCGATCGTCCACGAAGCAGACGAAGCGCCTGTTGCAAGCGGCAGCACGGTCGAAAGCGGCGACACCCCCTGCGCCGATATGCCCAGCGAAGAAAACGGCGCAGAGAGCGGCGCAGAGGCCCATCTCGACGCGGAGCAGCTACAGGAAATGACGGTGGCACAGCTCAAAGAGCTTGCCGCCGAGCTTGGCATTGAAACGGCGAAGCTCCGCAAGAAAGATGACCTGATTGCGGCAATCGTCGCCGTGCCCGTCGAGCCGGGCGAGGAAATCAGTGAGGATGATCTTCCTGATCTGAGCGCCGCCGCGCCGGTGTTATGAGCAAATTCAAGGACATGGCCGCGCGTGACAATGCGCGGACCTTTATGAACCTCGACGAGTTTGCAGAGAAGCGGATCGTGGTCTACGACGGCGTGACATACGACGGCGAGGATCACGCTGGCATTCCGGTTGTGCTGTCCGGGCTGAAAGAGAAAGACCGCCGCCAGCTTATGAGCGATCATATTCAGGGGCTGTTCCTCGTTTCGTCCGTGCTGCATTGCAGGATTCAGGATCTCGGCGGCAACCAACCGGAAAAAGGGACGCGCATGGAGATCAGCGATCCCGATGACGCTACCTTCTTCCGACGCTTCTACGTCGCCTCGTCGGTCTGCGAGCTGGGCCTGCTTCGCGTAGAACTGGAGGCGTTCAACGAATGAGCAGCTTCTACGTCGAATGCATCGGCGCTGAGAAATTCCAGAACGCAGAGCAGATGCTTGCTGATGTGCCGGGCGGCATGGAACGTGCGCTGAAATCCGCGACAAAACGTGCCGTATCGTTCCTGCGAACGCAAAGCACGAAAGAAATCCGGCAGCGGTATGACATCTCACGGAAGAATATCCGCGCCGAACAGAATATCCGCGTCAATTACCGCTATTTCAACGGTGTTGAAGCGCGTGTCTCGTTCCGCGGCAACAAAATTCCACTCTGGCGCTATGGCGGCTCGTCTCCAAAGACGCCGACCGTCAATCCCGACAAGACCATCATGGCCATTGTCAACGGCAATCTTCGCCCGGTTCATCCGGGCATTGCCGCGGCAGGCCATCAGCTCGTTTCAACTTCGCCGACCACGTTCTCCCGCGCGTTCGTTGCACAGATGAAATCCGGGCATATCGGCATTTTCGAGCGGACCGGCGGCAAGACGGCGACTGGCGACGCGGAGATCAAGGAAATTATGGGTTCGTCTGTCCCGCAGATGCTCGGCAACGAAGATGTTCAGGAAAGCCTCGTCGAAAAGACGATGGCAAAAATGGATGAACGTTTAGAGCATGAAGTGAACCGAATCCTTGCAGGATGGGGAGGTTAAATTTTGACACGACTGAATTTACTGGACGCGCTTACGAGCTTCACGAATGAGGTCATGCGCGAAATTCTTCTTCCCGTGCGGCGGCAGAAGGGCGACGAGGAAGAACCTGCCGAGCGCCCGCCGCTGGTCTATCGCCAGCGTCTGCCCGATGTCAAATCCGCGACCTCGAAAGCGCCGTACATTCTGCATCAGATCGTCACTGGTGAAGATGAGCAGAAGCCCGGCGAGCCGACGGACAGCAGCGTTGAGGTCCGCTCTCTTTTCTGCGTGTACGGCGAAGACGATCAGGAAGGTGCGCTACGGCTGCTTACGACGGTCGAGCATTTCCGTCAAGAGCTTCTGATGCACGGCGTAATCGCCAAGCAGTTTGCGCTGGATCTTTCACAGAAGCTGTCCACACTCTACTACACCGACAACACCGCACCGTACTTCTGCGCGGAGCTGGTGTCGGTATGGAAAATCCCCAGTGTCAACAGGGAGGCATTTGCATGGTAAAAGCCAAAGGCAAGGCCGGTGCGAAAAGCGCCGGCTTTTGTATGTACATCGGGCCGAGCATCGTCGGCACGATCCAGCAGGCGCATATTCTGTACGGTGACAAGCAGGACGCGCTCGCGCAGATCTCGGCAGCGGTTGAGAAATATCCGCTGATCGCTTCACTGGTCATTCCCGGCGATCAGGTGTCCGAGGCAAGAATCAAAGTCAAAACACCCGGTAATCTGCTCTACGTGAATTATCACAAGCTGGCAGACCGGAGAAAGAAGGAGGAGTAACCATTGAAGCATGGCGTATATGTGCGGGAGCAGAAAACGAGCGTTTCGACGCCCGTTGTCGCTGAATCCGGTGTGCCGTTCGTTGTCGGCACAGCACCGGTTCACTCCGCAGAATCCCCGGCCGCGCTCTTTACCCCGGTGCTTTGCACCGACTGGGAAGACGCGGTAAAGAAGCTGGGCTATTCCGACGACTGGAAGACCTACACGATCTGCGAAGTCATGTACTCGCATTTCAAGCTGTTCCAGCGTCAGCCAATCATCTTCTGCAACGTGCTTGATCCGAGCACCAACAAGGAGGCCGTCGCGGGCGCGGAAGTCACCCTTTCCGGCAAGCAGGCAAAGCTGCCGTTCGACGCGATCCTGTCCAGTCTCGTTGTCAAGACGGCATCTTCGTCCGAATCGCCGCTTGTCAAAGACACGGACTATGCCGCGTACTACTCGGACGGCAACCTTATCGTCGAGACGATCGAGGACGGCGCAGCCAAGGACGCGACCAAACTCTTTATCAGCTACGACAAGGTCAAGACGACTGAAATCGGCGACGATGATATTGTCAAGGGCATCGAGGCGATTGACCTCTGCATGGCAACCGTCAGCATCACGCCCGACCTCATCATCGCGCCCGGCTGGTCTCATACCAGCACCGTACAGGCTGTCATGGCTGCGAAAGCCGAAGTTATCAACGGCATTCTCGGCGCAAAGTCCATCTGCGATATTGACTGCTCCGCCAGCGGCGCGCGCAGCTACGATGCCGTAGCTGCAAAGAAGTCCGCGACGAACCTCATTGACCCGGCACAGATCGCAGCTTGGCCGCAGGTGAAGCTCGGCAGCAAGCAGTTCCATCTCTCCACCCAGCTCGCGGGCCTGATGGCGAAGGTGGACAGCGGCAACGACGGTGTGCCGTATGAATCGCCCTCTAATAAGGCCCTCCAGTGCGACGGCGCTTGCCTGGAAGACGGCACAGACGTCACCCTCACGCTGGAGCAGGCGAACATTCTGAACGCCAACGGCATTTGCACGGCGCTCAAGTTTATGAATGGCTTCGTGGCGTGGGGCAACTACACCGCCTGCTACCCCAGCAACACCGACATCAAGGACTATTTCATCCCGATCAGCAGAATGTTCAAGTGGGTCGGCAACTCCCTCATCAAGACGTTCTGGTCGAAGACGGACAGCCCCATGAACCGGCGCCTGCTGGACAACATCAAGGATTCCGCGAACAACTGGCTCGCAGGGCTTGTGGGCAGCGAGTATCTGCTCGGCGCCCGCGTTGAGATCCTCGACTCCGAGAATCCCATGACGGACCTCATGGCCGGTATTGTGAGAATCCACATCTACATGACGCCGCCCAGCCCTGCACAGGAGATCGACTTCGTACTCGAATACGACACCGATTACGTGCAGAGCGCGTTGGCGTGACGAAGGAGGACTGAACAATGGGAATGGTAGATCAGGCCGTAATCAACTTTGCCTGCTACGAAGACGCCAAAGACTTCCTCGGTCTGGCTTCCGTGACGCTGCCCGATGTTGATTTCATTGTTGCGACCGTCTCCGGTGCTGGCATTGCCGGCAACGTGGAGGCGCCGATCATCGGCCATATGAACGCCATGACCGCGCAGCTCAAATTCCGCACCTTCAGCGCTGAGAGCCTGAAGCTGCTGGAGCCGCGCGAACACAACATCGACCTGCGCGCGCCGCAGCAGGTGTACGACCCGATTGCGGGCGTTTACAAGACGCAGTCCGTCAAGCACGTCCTCGTGCTTGTTCCGAAGACGCTGTCGAACGGCAATATCGCCCCGGCGTCTCCCACGGACGGCTCTGGCAGCTACGCCGTGCGCCGCTGGGTGACGTACATCGATGACGCGAAGGTCATGGAGCTTGACCCGTACAACTACATCTGCGAGGTGAACGGTGTCGACTATCTTTCCGACACCCGCAAGGCCCTCGGCAAATCGTAAATCTTTGGGGCGGCGCGCGATGCGTCGCCCCACCACTCTTGAAAGGAGCTATGAATCATGGAAAACAAGAATATTCAGAAAACGACCGCAGAGGAAAGCAGTGACATCTTCGCTGTTGCGGAAGATCAGGATAAGAAAAACGCCGCAATCGACTATGCGGCATTTGTGATGCAGCTTGCAAGGCCGCTCGTTCACGATGAAAAAACCTACACGGAGCTGACCTTCAACTTTGAAGATCTCAGCGGAAATGACTCCCTTGCGATTGAGCGGGAGCTGCAAATGCTCGGGCATACGGTGATCGTTGCGAACTTTGACAGCGAGTACCTTATCCGTGTTTGCGTCAAGGCGTGCACCGAGAAACTTGGTCTTGACGCGCTTGGTAAGCTCAGCATCCGCGATTTCAACCGTCTGCGGAACACCGTAAGAGGTTTTTTATCGCGCAAGGAGTGATCGTCGGAGATGGCGGCGTATGGCTTCGCAGGCAATGCCTCGCCATGGCCCGGACGAACAACACTCCGGTAGATTTCTGGTTATCTCTACGTCTCGGCGAATTCTCGCAATGGGTGAAAGCCTCTAATGCGCTGATTTCCGAGGAAATGGAGAAGCGAAAACAAAAACGCAAGTGAAAGTGAGGCGGAGATATTGGCATCGCGGAAAGAATATGAGATGCTATTTGCGCTTGAAGCGCAGCTTGGCCGCGAGTTTCGCACGACCTTTGCAAAGGCCCGCGGCGAGCTCGGCGACACGGCCGATAGTGCAGAATCTTTCGGCAGCCGCGCGACACAGGCCGTGGACGCGGTGTCGAGCGTTCTTGCTGCGGCTGGTATCTCCGCTGCGCTTAAAGAAATAAAGGAAGGCTTTGACGAGTGTGTGCAGGCGTCGATGGATTTCGAGTCTGCCATCACCGGCGTCGCCAAAACGACAGACCTGACAGACGAAGAACTGGCAGATATGTCGGACGCAATTAAAGCCATGTCCACGGAGATCCCGGCATCTACGACCGAGATCGCCGCCGTCGCTGAAGCTGCTGGCCAGCTTGGCATTCAGAAAGACGCGCTGCTCGATTTTACGCGCGTTATGACAATGCTCGGCACAGCGACGAACATGACAGCCGAAGATGCCGCAACTGCCCTCGCGCGGTTCGCAAACATCACAGGAATGTCCGCAGACAATTATGATCGTCTCGGCGCCGTGATCGTTGATCTTGGCAATAACTTTGCAACGACCGAATCTGAGATCACGCAGATGGGTACGCGCCTTGCCTCTGGCGGCAAGCTGGCCGGATTGACAGAGCCGCAGATCATGGCGCTCGCCGCAGCAATGTCCTCCGTCGGCATCGAGGCCGAAGCTGGCGGTACGGCCATGACGCAGACGCTCAACGCCATCGAAAAGGCTGTTGCAACCGGCGAGGATTCCTTACAGAGCTTCGCAGATGTCGCGGGAATGTCTGCGGATTCGTTCGCGGAAATGTGGAATACGGACGCGCTGGGCGCTCTGACAGCGTTTATCCGCGGGCTTGGCAATCTGGACGAACAGGGCGAAAGCGCTGTTCTGGTGCTGGAAGACCTCGGCCTTACCGGCATTCGCCAGAGCAATATGCTCAAATCCCTCGCTCTGGCAGCAGACCAGATGGACAGCGCCGTACAGACGGCAAATACCGCGTGGGATGAGAATATCGCTCTGACGAACGAAGCCAACAAGCGATACGCCACTACGCAATCCAAGCTGGATATGATGCAGAACGCCTACAACAACCTCAAGGTTGCCGTAGGCGATGCTTTTACCCCGGCGCTGCGCGATGCCTACGACGCCGGTACGGACGTGCTGAATGTCCTCGGCGAGTTTGTGCAGGAGAATCCTGCGCTCGTCAAGGGTGTTGCAACATTCACGGGCGTAGTCGGCGGTGCAACGGTCGCATTGACGGCATACGCCGCAATCTCCAAAGTCATTAAAGCGCTCGACATGGCTACGATGTTCGGCGGCGCCGTCGGTCCTATCATGTTGGGCGTAACTGCCGTGGCCACATTGACGGCTGGAATCGTTGCGCTCAGTGACGCTTCCAAGGACGACGCTGTTCCGTCCGTCCGGGAGCTGACTGAGGCGGCGCGTGAACTTGACAGCGCCATGAGCGACGCCAGAGCCGCTTGTGATGATACCGTCACAACGACGGAAGCATCTGCGAATGTCGCGAACAATTACATCGACCGTCTCGATGAGCTGAACTCTCTGAGCAAACTGAGCGCGGAGCAGCAGCGAGAATATCATGGCATTCTCGTCATGTTGACGCAGACTGTTCCGGATCTGGCCAACTACATCGATCTTGAAACCGATACGATCAATGGCGGCACGGAGGCGCTGCGGGCCAATACGCAGGCTTGGAAGGATAACGCCATTGCTCAGGCCTATCAGGAACAGCTCACTGAGATTTACAGCAAAAATGCCGACGTTCTGATTGAAGCAGAAAAGAACAAAATCGGTCTGCGCGACGCTGAGGGCAAGCTGGCTGTGGCGCAGAAAGCACAGAACGACGAGTTTGAACGCCAGAATCAGCTCTATCAGGAAGCCAATCAGAAGGTTCAGGAATACTACGAGGAAACAGGCCTTGTCACCGACGCCAATATGTGGCTCGGCGAAACGACCGACGAGCTGAACTGGAAGCTGGAACAGAACGCGCAAGCGGTTATGGAGGCACAGGACGCTGTCGACGCCTACCAGAAGGCCATTGATAAAGACAACGACGCGCTGCAGGCCGCGCAGGACGAAATTGCACTCGCTGAGGAAGCTGTTCAAAACCTGACAACGGCCACTGAAGATTCCACCACCGCAACCGAGGACGCGAGCCGCGGCTACGGTGAGCTGAACACCGAGATCAGCAGCGTCAAGGAACGTGTCGAGGCTCTCCAGCAGGCGTATCAGGAAGCCTATAAAGCTGCCGCAGAAAGCGTTCAGGGCCAATATGCACTTTGGCAGCAGGCAGACAGCATCGTTGCGACCTCTGCGTCCAGCATCAACAGTAATCTCCAAGGCCAGATCACGCATTGGCAGACCTACAACGATAATCTGGCCAGCCTGCGTGACAGGGCTGGTGATATTGAGGGCCTGACCGAAATGATCGGTTCTTTCGCAGACGGCAGCTCCGACAGCGTGAATGCGGTTGCCGGCATGGCTGCGGCCAGCGATGAAGAATTGGCCGCGATGGTCGAAAGCTGGAATAAGCTGCGCGAGGAACAGAATAAAGCCGCCGAGGACATCGCAGACTTCCGCACCGGCTTCTCTGAAACTATGGACGCGATCAGTGGAGACCTCGAAGCCACCATTGACGACATGGATCTTGGCACGGAAGCTGCGGAAGCCGGTCGTGCGACCATTCAGGGCTTCATTGATGGTGCAACCGGAATGCTGCCGACAGTGCAATCGGCGTATTCCCAGCTCGGATACGCCGCCCTCGCTGCTCTCAGCCGAAACGTGCAGAACAATAATTCTGTTGCTTCGAGCCGTCGCATGAGCGGGTTCTCCCGATATGCCAGCGGCACAACCTCTGCCGAGACCGGTCTTGCCCTCGTCGGCGAAGAAGGCCCGGAGTTTGTGATGATGCACGGCGGCGAAGCGGTCTTGAACGCGGCCGACACACACAGCGCCATCGAAGCTATGACTTCCACTTCGGACAGCTCCGTTCCAGTGCAGGTCAATATCACTGTCGAGGGCGATGTCAATGACGGCGTTATGGAGCGCCTTGAAACCTATGGCGAGGAATTTGCCGCACAGGTACGCGCGGTGATTCGAGAAGACAATATCAATGCGCAACGGGGGGCGTACAGATGAGCAGAATCTACACGACTGTGCAGGGCGATATGTGGGATATGATCGCCTACAAGGAGATGGGCAGCGTCGACTATACCGACGATCTGATGAACGCCAATAGCTCGCTGCTCAGTTATTTCTCCTTTCCCGCAGGCGTCATGCTGACAATCCCTGATGTGGTGGAGCGCCGCGCATCTACGCTGCCGCCGTGGAAGCAGGTGCAGCGATGAGCAGCCGAAATCTCGCGAGACGCACAAAAGCCGAGGTTTCCTTTGGCGGCATCGACATCACAAAATCCATTCAGCCGTATCTTTTGTCGATCTCCTATACGGACAACGAAGAAGACGAAACGGACGATCTGCAAATCAAAATCCAAGACCGCGACGATCTCTGGCTCACGCAGTGGCTCGATGAGATCTCTGAAAAGCTGTCCTGGGCATCGCCCTCCGGTGGCAGCGCATCTGGTGATGCCGTTGTCAGCGAAGCGAACAAATACCTCGGCACGCCGTATGTTTGGGGCGGCAGCAGTCCGAGCGGCTTTGACTGCTCCGGTCTTGTCTACTACGCGCTCAACGAAGCTGGAATCAATGTTCCCAGAACAACTGCGCAGGGCTACAAGGATATGGCTACACCGGTCAATGAAGCCACAGCGCAGCCCGGCGATCTCATCTTCTTCGGCACGCAGGGCGTTGTTGACCACGTGGGTATCTACATGGGCAATGGGCAAATGGTCAATGCGACCGGTTCGTGCGTCCAGATCACAGACATCAACACCCGCAGAGCCGGGATTATCAGTTGGGGCAGAATTGGCGGCGCCACGCAGAGCGGCTCTGCTGCCTCTGCACAGGCAGGCACGCAAAGCAGCGGCTCAGGATCTTCTACTTCCTCTGGCGAACAGGGTGCATCCTCCGATGGCGGCGGCGCAGAAGAACGGCTCGCCATGGACGTTGTGTTTGTCCGTGAGAACTGGAACAGCGACGGCTCCGACGCGGTGCTGCCGTGCGGAGAATTTGAGCTTGACAACATCTCCTGCAGCGGGCCACCGAACACAGTCTGCATCAAAGGATCTTCGATTCCGTTTTCTTCGCAGCTCCGGCAGACCTGCAAGAGCAAGGCATGGGAAAGCTACACGCTTAGCGGCATTGCGAATGAAATCGCCGGGAGCGGCGGTATGACCTGCATGTATGAATCGGACAGCGACCCATATTATGAGCGCGTCGAGCAGATCGACATGAGCGACATTGAGTTTCTGTCGCAGCTTTGCCATGATGCCGGCATTTCTCTCAAGGCAACAAACCGGATCCTTGTACTGTTCGATCAGCGCAAGTACGAGCAGAAGCCAGAAGTCCGCACCATCAGACGCTATGACCACAGCTATAAGACGTACCAGCTCAGCACCAGCGCAGCCGATGCGCAGTATGCGTCGTGCCGGGTGTCCTACGTCAACCCCGAAACCGGACAGTGTATTGAGGGCATCGCCAAGGTCGAGGGATACACCGAAGACCCGAACAATCAGCAGCTTGAAATCACCGCCAAGGTTGGAACAGTGGACGAAGCGAAGGAGCTTGCAGAAAAGAATCTCCGTCTTCGCAACAAATTCTGCCGCCAGGCACAATTCCTGCTGCCGGGAGATACCGACCTCGTTGCGGGCGTCAATGTCGCGCTCAAAGGCTGGGGCGGCTACGACGGAAAATACATCATCAAGCAGGCTGTCCACAAGCTGGACAGCGGCGGCTATACAACGCAGATCTCGCTGCGCATGGTATTGGAGGGATATTGATGGACGCAGAAAAAGTGTTAAAGCGGCTCGTTCGCGTCGGAACTGTGACGGACATCGACAATGCCAAGCGAAAAGCGCGAGTGAAGTTTCAGGACTGCAATATGACGTCCGGATGGCTCTATGTGCTGGACACGCACCCGCACATTCCAGCTTATGACCCTGCGCAGCAGAAGACAGAGTTGCAGGATGGGCATCAGCACGACCTCACGATCAAGCCGTGGATGCCGCTTGTCAACGACACCGTCCTCACGCTCTATCTGCCTGTGTTCAACGGGGATGGCTTCGTGCTGGGAGGTATCGGATGATTGTAGGGGCACTTGGAGACGTTGTTTTTTCAGTTTCGTCGCGCACGCTGAAAACGATCAGCAATTTCGTATGGTCCGGTTCTGCGCGGTACGCCACGCATGATCTCCATGCCGGCAACAGCATTTCGGAATACACCGGCACAGACCTTGCGAAGATCACCTTTGACATTCAGCTTCTTGCTTCCCTCGGCGTTGACCCAATGTCCGAGATTTGGCGGCTGTTCGATCTGGAACGGCAGGGCGTGACGCTGCCGCTTACGATTGGCAATCATGGATACGGCCGCTATCGCTGGACGATCCTGAGCCATAAGACCAAGGCGGAGCATTATGACGGGCATGGAAACATCATCAGTGCGACGCTGAGCATTTCCTTGCAGGAATATCTACGATGAGGGGCGCACACTATGGGCTACAAAATCACCATGTCGGAGATCGGGCCGATCAGCCTGAACGAAACCGACCCTGTAAAATCCATTCTGCAGAACGTGTCCATCATCCTGCGGACGATCAAAGGCTCCTGCCCGATGTATCGCGGCTTCGGTATTGACGCTGCCTTGATCGACCGCCCGATTCCTGCGGCAAAGGTGCTGCTTTTCTCTCAAATCCGCGAGGCCATTGAGGAATATGAGCCGCGCGTCCGTGTCAAGAGCGTCGATTTTGATACGCAGGAAGAAATGCGGGGCGTTCTAAGCCCTATCGTGGAGGTGGAAATCGTCGATGAGTCGTAATACCGAATTTCAGTTTGTTTCGACCGACGCTGCGGAAATCACAAATTTTCTGATTACCGTTTATGAGAACCTGACCGGAGTAAGCGTCCGCCCCGCCAGTCCGGAAAAGCTGTTCGCGCAATGGGTAGCCAGCGTCATCATTCAGGAGCGGGTCTACAACAACTACACCGCAAATCAGAATATTCCGAGCCGCGCCGAAGGCAAGAACCTTGACGCGCTGGCAGAACTGTACTATCTGCAGCAGCGCCCACAGGCAAAACCTGCTTACTGCACGGAACGGTTTACGATCTCCGAGGCGCAGACGTTCGCCATCCTCGTCCCCAAGGGGACGCGCGTCACAGACGCCAGCAACACCCTGATCTGGGAAACTGTCGCCGACGCCTACATCAACGCTGGCGATACCTACGTCGACACCGCCATCCGGTGCCAGACGGACGGCACGGTCGGCAACGGCTACGCCGTCGGCCAGCTCAACGTGATCGTTGACGTGTTCGACTACTACACGTCCTGCACCAATATCACGACTTCCGACGACGGTTCGGAGATCGCCAGCGACGAAGAATTCTACGAGCTGATGCGCGAATCCATGTTCGCGTTTTCGACGGCCGGCGCGGTTGGCTCCTACATCTACCACGCGAAATCCGTATCTACGGAGATTGCTGACGTACAGGCCGTTCGCCCGGCTGTCGTAAAGAAAGTGACGCTTGATCTCTATACGAAAGGCGGCGTCAAGTACGCTTTTTGGGGCGGCGACACCATCGACCTGTCCTCTCTGGCGGTCTACGCCAAGGGCAGCAGCACGGCTGCGAGCGCCGACACAGATTATACCGTCACCTACGAAAACGGTCTGCTGCAAGTTGCAATCGCCGCAGACGGCGCGCTGGCAAGCGCGAGCCAGATCGACGTGTCGCTCACCTTTGACGGTGCCGGGCACGTCGATATTTATGTCCTGATGAACGACGGAACAATTGCCACGACGGAGATCAAGAACGCCGTCCTTGCCGCCTGTAACGAAAGCAAGGTGCGGCCGCTGGCCGATTATGTCAGTGTCAAAGACCCCGGCCTCGTTTCGTACAATATCGACTTCACCTACTATGTCCCCACCGACACGACGCTCTCCGGTGCGGCGATTCAGGAAGCCGTAGACGCAGCCGTCGAGGAATACATCGCTTGGCAGTCCGGCAAGCTCGGCCGCGATATTAACCCGGATAAGCTGCGCGACCTCCTATTCCACACGGGCGTCAAGCGGATCGTGCTGCGCTCCCCGGCCTACAAGGTGCTGGAGGGCGGCAAAAACAACGCCGCGCCGCAGATTGCAAAGCTGGGAACGAAAACAATCGTGAACGGAGGCTACGAGGATGAATGAGCAGTACGGCCTCACGGTTGAGAACCTGCTGAACGTCCTCCCCGATGTGCTGCGGCAGGATGAAAAAATGCTCGCGCTCGCAACCGGCGTCGCGGAGATCCTGACGGCGCGGCCGGCCGAGATTGAGCAGAATATGCTCTATCAGCACATCGACACTCTGTCAGAAGATCTTCTCGACCAGCTTGCGCACGACTTCGGCGTAAGCTGGTGGGACAACGACTGGGATATTGAGCAGAAGCGCGCCACGTTCCGCGAGTCCTGGCACGTTCGCCGTCACCTCGGCACGAAGTACGCCGTTGAGCTGGCGTTGTCCACTTCGTTCGGCTCCGGTAAGGTGCAGGAATGGTTTGAATATGGCGGCGAGCCGAATCACTATCGCATCTTTGACGTTGACATCAGACAGGTCAACGACAATATCCGCACGTTCCTGCAGATCCTCGAAGTTGTCAGCCGTAAGAGCGCGGTGCTGGACAGTATTCGTGCAATTTCCGTCCGTGAGCTGATTCTGTACTTCGGCGCGGTTATGAGCGTCACGAAGAAATTCAAGCTCACCACGGGCGAGGTCAATACGGACATTGACATCATGGGCGACGAAGCCGGGAACGCCCTGTGCGACTGGGACGGCGGTCTGATTATGATAGATAAGGAGGCAACGGTATGACACACTGGTTGACCCCGGATGGGTACAACGTCATGCTTCGCGGGCTCATGGGCGACGCGATCAAATTCACACGCATCAAATACGGCAACGGTACGCCGGGTGACGGCGCGAACGATCTGAAGAACCCGTTGCTCTCTCTGAAAATTGCTTCTGCGACGCGCAGCGAGAAGTACGTCACACTGTCTGTGTCGTTCAAGAATGTCGAGCTGGAGATCACCGGCTTCTGGGCAACCGAAATTGGCATTTACGTCGAGGACCCCGACGATTCCACGAAGGAACTCTGCTATTGCATCTGGGAGGAAACAGAGGTCGAGAAAGCCGACTATATCAACCCCAACGTCGAGCGCCTGCTTGCATCGCAGTACGACTTTGTGGTGTTCGTCAGCGAGGCCAAAAATGTGTCTGCGGCGCTTGGTGAAACGCTGGTCTACGCAACCGTTACGGAACTGAACAATCACAAAAACGACAAGAACAATCCACACAAGGTGACCAAGGAGCAGATCGGGCTTGGAAACGTGGAAAACAAGGCTCTGATCGACCAGACGCCCACCTTTGCGACAGCAAAGGAGCTGTCGGATATTTCATCCGGCGAGAAGATGGGGTCTATCCTCGGAAAGATTGCAAAGGCGCTGTCACTGCTGAAATCGCACCTTTCCGACTCCAACAATCCGCATAAGGTAAAAGCCGCCGATATTGGCGCCGCTGCGTCGACGCACTCGCACAACGCAAATGACATCAACGATGGCACGGTCATTGTGCAGCGCGGTGGTACTGGCCGCAACGAGTGGACGAAGAACTGCATCGTTTTCGCGGACGGTGAGAAATCGCTTGGGCAGGTCTCGGCACCATCGGAGGTTTCGCTTCTGGCGCAGGGGCCTGATTCCGCCCCTGTCTTTATGAAGTTGTCCAGTCTGGCGTTGTTTGTCACCGGCAACACGCCGCCGACGCAGAAGAATCTTTTCTGGATTGATCCGACGCCTGTTACCGGCGGCTTGAAGTATTGGAACGGCACCGACTGGGAGCACGTTCCTGTTGCTTATTCTTGATCTTAGGAGGACTCTCGCATGAAAATTCAGATTGAAGCCGAACTGTCCAATTACATCGAATCCCTGCATTATGACCGTAATTCCATTCAGGAGCTGCTGCTCATGGCGGCAAAGCAGGGCTTGAAGGACACCGACGCATACAACGCATGGATGAAGGACTACCTCGGCAAGAGCAAGGAATATGAGATCGCAAAAGCGACGCTGGAACGTGAGTTTATCATTCCTGCCGTCGGCAATGCAGCGGTTGACTGGGTGCTTGATTTCTCGACCGCCACGGTGACGGTGACGCCGCGGGAGCAGACCGATGACTAGGCCACAGGAAACCTTCACCGATATGCTGGCGCGGCTTTTCCCCATGCCGGGTATCCAGCTTGGCATCAACTCGCCGCACTCCAAGTGCATTACATTTCAGGTGACGGAAGACTGCAACCTGCGCTGCAGCTACTGCTATCAGGGCTGCAAGACGCACCGGAAGATGTCGCTTGAAACCGCCAAGGCCGCCGTCGATATGCTGCTCGCCGCAGACGAGCGGACAAATCAGTACATCACGTCCACGGAGGTTGCCGGGGTCGTTCTTGACTTTATCGGCGGTGAGCCGCTGCTGGAAGTCGAGCTGATCGACCAGATCCTCGACTACTTCGTGGCGCAGACCTTCCGCCTGCATCATCCATGGGCGACGCGCTGGAAAGCGTCGATGTCCACAAACGGAACGCTGTACTTCCGCCCGGAGGTACAGCGGTTTTTGGATAAGTGGGCAAAGCACCTGTCGCTCTCCATCAGCATTGACGGAGATAAGCAGCTCCACGATTCCTGCCGCGTCTTCCCGGACGGCTCTGGCAGCTATGATCTTGCTATCGCGGCCGCGAAGGATTACATGACCAAGGGAAACGCCCTTGGCTCGAAGATGACGATTGCTCCCGGCAACGTCGATTATCTGTACCACGCAGTAATCGGTCTGCTGGACGCGGGGTATCGGGCAATCAATCTGAACTGCGTTTACGAAAAGGGCTGGACGCTCGACCATGCGGCTACACTCTACACACAGCTCAAACGGCTCGCCGATTTTGTCCTGCTCTCGGACGAGCAGCCGTATCTGTCGATCTTCAGCGAAAGCATCGGCCATCCGCTTCCGGAGGACGATAATCAGAACTGGTGCGGCGGTACGGGGCTTATGCTGGCGGTTGACTGCGATGGCCTGTTCTTCCCGTGCCTGCGCTACATGGGAACCTCCCTCGGCCATGAGCAGCGGCCCTATACCATCGGCGATCTGGAACACGGCATCAACGTTCTTCCGGAACATCGGGCGCGGGTGGCAGAAATGGCCGCAGTCACGCGGCGCAGCCAGTCCACCGACGAATGCTTTGCGTGCCCGATCGCGTCCGGCTGCTCTTGGTGCAGCGCGTACAACTACCAATGCACAGGGACTCCGGATAAGCGCGTGACGTACATCTGCCCGATGCACAAGGCCCGCGTCCTGGCGAACGCCTACTACTGGAACAATCTGTACCGAAAACGCGGCGACACCGCGCGTTACCGACTGGATATTCCTGACGCATGGGCGCTTGAAATCATCCCCTATGCAGAGCTGTCAATGCTCAAATCAATCTCCAAGGAGGGCTGAGTATGGCATATATCGAGGCCGAACGCTTTGCCGAATTGAAAGCGCGTGTCAAGGCCGAGTGCCTGCGGCGCTGCCATACCGGATCTGTTGCGGAATACGGCGGCGAAAAATACGAATACACGAACAGCCCCACCGAAGATCACACCGTCGACGTGGAGCATTATGAGAAGCTGGCGCTTCCGCTGTCGAAGATCCACAGCGAGAAAGTGCCGAGCCTTGACGGCCGCAGAATCGTGTTTGACGAGGACATCACCGAGTTTGAAGCGGCGTTGACGCTCTTTGAAACACGCCCCATGACGGACAAGACGCGGGGTGACTGCGAAGCTTCCTGCACGGGTGCTTGCTACACCGGCTGCTCTGGCGACTGCACAGGCGGCTGCGAAACAACGTGCTCCGGAGAGTGTCAAGGTTCCTGCACCGGCTGCGGGAGCGGCTGCGCGAACACCTGCGAAGGTTCCTGCTCTGGCGGCTGTTACGGCTGCGGCGGCAACTGCACAGGCGGCTGTTCCGGCTCCTGTGATGGTAGCTGCTCTGGTTGCTCCGGTTCCTGCTCTGGCGGCTGTTCCAGCAGTTGTTCTGGCGGCTGCAAATCGTCCTGCACAGTGACCTGCGGCAACACTGGCTGCGTCGGCTCGTGCCTTGGCCTCTGCTCTGCCGGCTGCACGACCTCGTGCCAGACGTCCTGCGGCTATTGCGGGACAAACTGCACAGCCGTATCGAAGTAAGGAGGTAGCCCTTTGGAAATTGCAAGTAAATACGAAATCGCTGCGGCGAACCTCGCAATCGCTTTGCAGACGGACACGGTTTCCGTCGAGCAGCGAAGTGAGCTGCGAGCGGCAATCGGCAGCAGCATCGACAAACTCGTCGACGCGCTCAACATGATTATCGTCTGCTACAACAAGCGAATGTACGCTGGCGAGATCGCGCCCGAAAAAGCCGCAAAGTGCGTCAAGGCAGAATACGCCGCCATCGGCCTTTCCAACGTGGTCGCATACGATTATTTCTCCGCGGCGGTCGGCGCGTTCTTCACGCGCAAAACCCTGATGGCGCTGTCGACCGATGAAAAGCTCGCGTGGGTGAAAACAATCTTTGAGCAAAACGAACGCTGCGGCTGTCAGCGCGTCAAAGACGCTCTGTTCATCTACTGCTTGCGGCTGCTGTCTCACATGGGCATCGTCACGGCGGATCTCTCTTTCACGAACCTTGTCATGCGTGAGATCAACGCCATCACGGAAGACCGAAAGAACGCCGCGATCATGCCGCAGGCGCTCGTCACAGAATTGTAAGGGGTGATCGTATGGCAGTAGAAAACGTAAATTCCAAGCCGATTGCCGCCTCTGCGGCGATTGCCGACTTTATCCTCGCATCGATCGGCGGCAAGGTACGCCGTGTTCCGATCAGCACCCTTGCTGAAACGCTCACCGACGCCGAAGTTGAGCTTATCAGCGCCGCTGCGTCCGCGCTGGTGTCGGCTGCGGGCAGAGCCTGCTATATCGGCGAAAATGAAAACTGGTACGTGTGGGATGGCGCACAGGGCGCATTTATCGATTCAGGCTATCCATCGCGCGGCACACAGGGCAATCCTGGCGTAATCTTTACGCCACACGTGACCGACGCCGGTATTCTGAGCTGGACGAACGACGGCGGTCTTCCGAATCCGGAGCCCGTGAGCCTGCTCGGACCCGCGGGCGGTGTAACTTCGTTCAATAACCGCTCCGGTGCAGTTGTTCCGAAAAACGGCGACTATACCGCAGAGATGGTCGGAGCGGAAGAGAAAGACGCCGTCAAGAATCACAACGAGTCCGAGGCCGCACACAAAGCCCTGTTCGATGCGAAACTGAATACGGACGGCGACGGCGGCACTCTGAAACCTACCTTCACGCAGTCCGCAACGAGAACGCAGCTTGAATCCGGTCTGGAAATGAAAGTCCTTCTTGGACGCATTATGAAGTGGCTGGCCGACCTCGGCTCTGCGGCGTTCAAAGACAGCGGAAATTTTGAATCCGCAGGTGCTGGTGCCGCAGCGGTTTCCGCGCACAATACCGCCGCGCAGGCCCACGCGGATCTGTTTTCCAAGAAAAGCGGCAAGGCTGTTTCGTTCACGCTGTCGCTGCCGGTCAACGGCTGGGCGGATCTTGCGCAGACGTTGGAAGACGCACGGTTTCTGGAATCCGGTTATGCCTACATTGTAACGCCGGTTTCCGCAAGCCTTACGGCGTGGGGCGACGCTGGCGTGAAAGTGGGAGACATCACCGAGAACGGAAAAATGCCGTTCACCTGCACCGATACGCCGACAAGCGCAATCTCGGTAAACATTTTCAGAGCGGAGGTCGCACAATGAGCAAAGTATTTCAGATGATCGGCGGAAGCGGCGGCGGCATCAAGCTCGCGTCCATCGAGATCACAACGCCGCCCACAAAGACCGCCTACAAGGCTGGTGAGCAGTTTTCGACGGCTGGCATGGTTGTCAAGGCGACGTATTCCAACGGCGCCACGCTGATTGCAACAGGCGTTTCGGTCGAGCCGAGCGGCGGTCTGGAAGCAGGCCGCACCAGCGTCACGATCCGCTACACCGAGGGCGGCGTTTCCTGCACCGCGACGCAGGCCGTCACCGTCACCAAGACGAACGTGACCGTGCCGAGCCAGAGCGGCAGCCTGACGTATTCTGGCAGCTCTCAAAGCCCGGCGTGGTACAACTACGATACGGCAAAGATGACGCTCGGCGGCACGACCAGCGGCACGAACGCCGGCACATACAGCGCAAAATTTACGCTGAAAGATACGGCGCTCTACCAGTGGGCAGACGGTACGACGGCGCCGAAAACTGTCTCGTGGAAGATCGGCAAAGCGGATGGCTCGCTGACGCTCAGCAAGACTACGATCACGCTGGAGGATGGAAAGCTGACGGATTCTTTCACCGTGACGCGGCTCGGCACAGGTACGATCTCTGTTTCGTCCGACCATCCGGAGATTGCCACAGCCTCGCTTTCCGGAAACGTCGTGACTGTGACGAGCGTGGACGAAAACTCCGGTACGGTTACGATTACAGTTTCCGTCGCCAGCGACACAAACTACAACGCGCCCGCGAACAAGACCTGCACGGTATCGTGCGTGTTCGTGACGATCTTCGGTGTCTGCTGGACGTACAGCAATTCCTCGACGGCGCTCTCCCGTTTGACGCCGAGCAACGACCCGAACGGCTACGTCAATGCCGCCGTGTCCTCGGAGCCGAGCGCTGCCATCGGCACAGGCGCTGGCAGCTCTCCATTCGACGCATTCATGCCGTGGCAAGGCATGGAGGAATACAACATCATCAACGGCGCGGTGTCGTACAAGAAAGGCCAGTCCGGATTCTCCCGCACGTCCTACGATACGATGGTCTTTATCCCTGAGTTTTACTACAAGATCGTCTATAACAGCAGCCAGAGCAAGATCTATTACTACGTTGCAAACGCGCCGTTCACCGGCTTTGCCAAGCACCCCGGTTCCGGTCGCTATGTTGGACGATACAATACGATCTCCGGCTATGCTTCCAAATCTGGTGCAAATCCACTGACAAACATCACACGCGCCACAGCCCGCACAAACTCCCGGAAAAAGGGCAGCAAGTGGCAGCAGTACGATTATGCGTCGTGGTGCGCGGTCTGGCTGCTCTATCTCGTCGAGTATGCAAACTGGGATAGCCAGAGCAAAATCGGCAACGGTATTGTCGGCAATTCCTCGCTGCAGAAGACGGGTACGACGGACAGCATGACCTACCACACCGGCACGGTCGCTTCCGCCAGGACAGGCTATGGCGGCGTACAGTATCGCGGCATTGAAAACCCGTGGGGCAATGTCTATGACTGGATTGACGGCATCAACTTCAACAACTGCGCGGCTTATATCTGCACCGATCCGTCGAAGTACGCAGACGATACGTCCACCAACTACACGGCGGCTGGGCTCAGCCTGCCGAGCAGCGGCAATATCAAAACGCTCGGAAACTGCACGGCCCTCCCATGGGCATTTATTCCGACGGGAACCGGTGGCAGCGGCACGACCTACGTACCAGACTACGTGTACTCGTATTCTGGCTGGTGTGTTCTCTGCGTCGGCGGCTCCTACGGGAATGATGCTGCGTACTGCGGCCTGTTCTTTTTCAGTGGCTACTACGGTTCGTCCTACGCGTACTCGCTCATCGGCGCGCGCCTCCTTTACGTCCCCTAATGGGGGACCGGGGGCCGCAGCCCCCGTGGGCTTCCGCTTTCAGAGCGGCACGTCTTACGCCCTGGCGCGGCAGCGCCATTCTCTATATATCCGCGCGAAGCGCGGCGCGTATATTTTTTCAAAATAACGCATTTCGTTATTTTCTCCCGTTTTCAGACCTTCCCAGCGCATAGACAGTATAATTCTCGACGGGATTGTCTGCGCAGCTTGTGCGGTGCTTTGGGCTTCACGTGAACTCGAATTCTGGCTGGTGTGTTCTCTGCGTCGGCGGCTACTACAGGAATGATGCTGCGAACTGCGGCCTGTTCTTTTTCAATGGCAACTACAATTCGTCCAACGCGAACTCGAACATCGGCGCGCGCCTACTTGTTTGTATGCTCCATTTCTTTGCGCAGGCTCTCCCACACCGCTTGGTGGAAATATTGCCGCTACAGGACGGGCTTTAGTACGGCCGAAAGGTATCTGGAAAGACCCCGATGGCAAACAAGGAGCGAGGCATATGCCAAAAAGAAAAGGATTCCTGTATGAATGGATGTGTGACAAAGAACACATCCGCGAAGCCATTGTGTTTGGCGCGAAAGACAAACACGATCGGCGCGACGTAAGACGGGTGCTGACCGACGTGGACGGCTACACGGACCGCGTCTATGATCTTCTGCAGACGCAGACTTTCGCCCCAGCCCAGCCGAAGAAGCGCAAGATCTTCGACAACAGCAGCCGAAAGTGGAGAGAGATCGAATACGTTCCGTTCTTCCCCGACGGCATCGTCCACACGTTGATGGTCTTGGCGGCGGCGCCGGTCTTCCTGCGCGGGATGAATTACTGGTGCTGCGCATCAGTACCGGGGCGCGGCGGAAAGCACGCGCTTCGGCGCTGCAAGCGTGTCATTCACCACGACAAAAAAGGAAGCCGGTACGTCTGCAAAATGGACGTTCACCACTTCTACCATTCTGTCGACCGCCGCAAGCTGATCTGGATGCTGGCGCACAAGATCAAGGACAAGAAGTATCTAAAGCTGACGTGGGAGATCCTGCAAACCTGCGAACAGGGGCTGGCCATTGGCTTTTTCATCTGCCAGTGGCTTGCAAACTTCTATCTGGAATCGCTCGACCGTTACATCACGACGCTCGACGGTGTGAAGTACAGCGTGCGATACATGGATGATATTGTCCTCTTTGGCCCGAACAAAAAGAAGCTGCACCGTGCGCGGAAAGCGATTGCTGAGTATCTGCAAAAGCGGCTGCGGCTGCAGATGAAGGGCAACTGGCAGGTGTTCCCGTTGAAAGTGCGGCCGCTGGATTACGTCGGGTATCGCTTTTACCGCGATTATACTACCATGCGCCGAAAAAACTTCCTGCGCTTTACGCGCCAATGCCGCAAGGTGCGCAAGAAGATCGAGCGTCACCAGCGGATCGCGTATCGGACGGCATCGGGGCTTTTGAGCCGGATCGGCCAGCTCAAGCATTGCAATTCCGCTGCGGCGCGGAAAAAGTATGTTGACCCCATCGGGGTACGAATCTTGAAGGAGGTTGTGCGAAATGAAAGTAAGAGGCGACAATGCGCCGGCAAATGCGTTCTCGCTGGAGGAGCAGCCTGACAAGCCCGGCTACTGCCTTGTGCGGTTCTATGAGAACGTAGCTCCGTTCTCGGAAACGCAGGGCGAGCTGACAGTCTCAGGCTTTGAGTACGACGAATACCATCTGGAGCTTCCGTTCTATGACGGGATCTATGATGATATTCTCGGCAGCTTCGACGGCTATTTCGCGCAGGCGAAGCTGGCCGAAGCCGAAAAGGAGACCATTCCGAAGCTGAAACAGCAGGTAAGCGACCTGCAAAGCGTCAATGAAGGACTGTCCGCACAGATCACGCAGGCGCAGCTTGCGCTCTGTGACGTCTATGAGCTTGTGATCGGAGGTTGATGGATATGGCGAAAGTGTATGCCGAGCTGATTCGAAAGGGGCTGAAAACACTTGATGATGTGCCGGAACGACTGCGCGAGGAAGTCCGGCGTATCCTTGAAGAAGATGAGGTCGAGGGCGTATGAAGCGCCTTCGACTTTTTCTTTTGACCATTCTGTGTGGAAAGGAGGTCGCTGATATGGCAGTCGTGTATGCGACGTTGATCGTCAAGGGCAAAAAGACGCTCGACCAGGTGCCGGCTCTCATCAAGCCGCAGGTCGAGGAAATCCTGAAGGATCTCGAAGTAGAGATCTGACACGCAGCAGGAGGGGCGGCACGGTCTGCCTCTCCTGCATTTTGCAAGTAGAGGTGAAAGTGATTATGACAATCAACGCTGGTGAGTTTCTGATCGCGTTTGTCGCGGCTATGGGGATTCCGTCCGCCATCATGGGCTTTATCGTCTGGAAACTGGAACGGAAAATTGCGGCGCGTGATAAGCGCGCCGAAGAGCAGGATGAAGCGCAGAAAGACTTCTTTCTGCTCATGGTGCAGAGTACAGGCGCAGCAATCGCGCTCGGCGAAGCAACCGCCAAGGCAGTACAGCGCATTCCAGACGCGAACTGCAACGGCGATATGCACGATGCTCTGAACTACGCAGCCAACATCAAGCATAAGCAGAAGGATTTTTTGACAAAGCAGGGCATTCACGCCCTGTATGACTAAGGAGGAACACGATTCATGGAATACAACATTACCACCATCATTCAGGCGGTATTTGCGCTGATCGCAGCAGTCATTACCGTCATTGTCATTCCGTACATCAAGAGCAAGACCACAGCCCAGCAGCAGGCAGAAATCAACGCATGGGTGAAGATTGCCGTGTCTGCCGCAGAGCAGATTTACAACGGCTCCGGTCGCGGTCCTGAGAAGAAAGCGTATGTCTTGGAATGGCTCAAGCAGCGCGGCATTACGGTTGACGAAGCCAAACTGGACGCTATGATCGAGTCCGCCGTTTATGAATTAAAAAGCGGCGTTTTGGCTGTCGGTGAGCTTTTGACCTCCGGGGGCGACGAAACATGAGCGTACGCATCGGGCAGGCGTCGCTCGGCGAAACCGGCGCGCATGGGCAGAAGCCCGGCAATCAGACCGGACGCGAATTAAATTTCGCGTATTGGTACTCTGGAAGCTGGCTCGGCGTTCTCCGGTTCAAGGACCGCAGGAAAGCCGAGCTAGCCGCGCAGGCGTGCGAAGCTGGTGTCGGCAACAAGAACATCGGGTACGATCAGGACGGTCGCAACACAGCCTACGTCGCTGCGGAAGCGGTAGACTTCATTCTGAGCAAGATCGCAAAGCCCGTAGAAACGGACTGCAGCGCGTTTATGATGCTCTGCGCAATTTCCGCTGGCGTCGACGCCCTGAAAGAAACCTACCGCAAGCAGGGCAATTCCTGCACGACCTACTGCATGATGCGCTGTTTCCCTGCGACGGGAGAATTTGAACTGCTGACTGACCGGAAGTACCTGACATCTGACGCCTACCTGCGCCGGGGCGATATTCTGGTATCGTCCGGGCATACGGTCATGGTGTTGGAAAACGGAGAAAAGGAGGACGACGATATGGACAAGGCAACCTTCACAGAGCTTTTCCGCGAGATGCGGAAAGATCTGCAGGACAACGATTGCAGCGATTGGAGCGAAGCCGCCCGCAAGTGGGCGGTTGACAACGGCATCGTGCAGGGCGGCGCGCCGCTGCCTGACGGCTCTGCAAACTTCATGTGGCAGGACATGATGACGCGCGAGCAGCTCGTCACGGTTCTTTACCGCTTCGCGCAGAAGCTCGGCATGATCTGATGGCTCAGAAAAAGCGCAGGAGAAAGAAGCTGGACACGAGCAAACTCGTCTGCTTCCTGCTGGTCGGGTCTGGCTTGCTTATCACGCAGGAATGTATTTACCTGATGCGCCTGTGCATCAAGTCCAACTATATGGCTTCTGCCGCTTGGTTGACAGCCGCGCTCAGTCTGGCGCAGGTTATCATCATCACGGGCGGCAAGTGCTATTTTGAGCTGGTCAAGTCCGACCACAAGCGTGGCGGCATCACGTTTGAAGCCGCCAAGGCAAACGGCTTTCAGGAGCAGGACGCATCGGACAACGTGGACAGCGCCTTTATCTGAACACACGAACAAACCCCTCGCATGGCAGAAGTGTCATGTGAGGGGTTTTCTTTTTTGCGCGGCTCTGGCGGCTCGCTACGCCGTTTTTATATCTGCCCATTGATTCTCTCGTTGCTTTGCGCTGCCTAAACTTGCAAGTCCAGCAGCGACGCGACAGAGGCGTTTATCTTAGAACGACCATGTGTCGCGCTCCGGAACAAACTCAATGATGGTATTCTCTGGGATTGGGTCACACGGTTCGCCATCAAAAGCATTTCCATACTTCGTGCAGATGTCCGCCGGTCTGCTTCTACGCGGGTCAACGTCAACATACAGCTTCCCGTCGCACTCATACACGGGGCGATCCCAGCTATCACGTCCCAATAAGCGAAGCGTCAGCTTCGGTGCGGCACGAAACTCTTCGTAGCTCATGTTTCCTGCTGCTTTCATTACGGAGCTGGCTGCTGCCAGCTCCTCGGGTGTCCAGTCTCTGCTCATGCTCAATAGTCCTCCTCGATACATTCATCCGCTTCGGTGTAATATGCTCCGTCGTAGCCTTTTGCCATGACCTTTTCGTAGCAGCCGAAGCAGACCAGCCGGAAAGTGATGCCGTGGCAGTCGCGCGTAAAGGTCATGTCCTCCCGCAGAAACTCGCCCTTGCAGACTGGGCATTCAATCTTCCGCACTTCCTCCCACCCGGTGTCTTCCAAATCGTCGAAACCGTTCCAGACGTCCTCCATGACGATCTGCTTTTTCTTATCGACGATCAGACACGCAGCTTCGTCGCCGAACTTTCTGCTTTCGAGTAGAAACAGGTGCGCGGTAAGTGTCTGTGGCTTGCCGTTCACGTCCGGGGTAATCTGAAAATCACCCTCGTCAATGATGTACCACATTCCCTCGTGGCCATCAATCTTAATATTGTCGCTAATCCAACCCAGCATGTGCCATCGTTCCGGTTCTCTCACGATTGCCCACGTGCTGAGCGAATCCTGCTTATGCGCGAAATCTTCGATGGCCTCAACCGTTCCGCAAGTATCGCAGATGTAGCAGCCGACACGGCGGCTGAGGGCATTGCGCGTGACACTCTCTGCGTCCATTGTCATCTTCCCGCAGCGGGGACACGCGAAGTGTCCGCTCTGCTTCTTGGCAAATTCGGCAATGAGAATCCGCGCCAGCGTTTCCTCGTTTGGTTCGATACTTTCGACTTCCCATGCCTCGCGGCCGTCGGCTTTGGCTTTTTCTCGTGCCTGCTGCTGATCCACTGCGAACACGGCGGCGGTGATCCGCTGGCCGTTGTCACGATTGCGATAAGTGACTGTCCAAGATTTGTTCTCCATGACGGCTCCTTTCACTCGATAGCAGCTTCGATGCTGCTGATGACTTCTTCCAGACTGTCTACGGCGCTGGAAAGATTGTCGCAGGCTTCATCGGCCTTTTCATAGCGTTCGCTTTCCTGCATATTCTCCGGGATGTTGTCTCGGTATTCTTCTTCCTCGGCCTGAAGATCTTCGAGACTGCCTTTCAGCTCCTCCAACCGGTCGATGATGGCCTGCAAATTTTTACGGCGGATTTTATTCATGATTTACCCTTTCATCCCTCGTAACCTCCGGGGCGGGACTCTATTATGTCAGCTTGAATACCGTGTAGCAGTAATTTCCGTCTCCGTCGAGGACAGTTTCGGCCGTGCAAAGGTGCGAAAGCGCGATGCTCATCGGCGATCCGTAAGTTCCACGTTCCCACAGCCCAGCGCGTTCTGCCATGTTCCAGAAACAGCCGACCTCAATTCCGCCGCCGGGAAATGGATGATGCTTTGTGAACCGCGCCCGGATGAAGTTTTCACACCACTCGACTTTTACGTTTTTCATTTGGTTTCCTCCTTGCCCTTATGCGTTCTGTGGCTGGATGTCATACGCTTCAGCTCTTTCGACTTCGCCGCCAATCTCCCATGAGTACCCTTTGCCAGTGGCTGCGATACAGAAAGCGACGTCTGTGACGATCTTGCCGTTGTCGCCTCCCTCCATAGGGATGATGTTCTTCAGGGCGGGCGCAAAGCCGAAGGTCATTTTCACGGCGTCTCTGGCAGCTCTCTTGTAATCCATAGCAGTTATCTTCTTCATGGTGCGGATTTCCCCTTTCAACGCAGCCGATAGGTTCTGTCCCGGTAGCTGACGCAATATGCGTTGTCATACTTGAAAACCATTACGTAGGCCGTGGCAATGCGGTTGGCCCCAAACTTGCGGCGGATAACGCGCTTGGCAATCTCGATGGCCTCACCGGTAAATGTTTTGCTTTTGGAAGAACACTCCTTAGCGATGTACCGCTTGAGGCGCAGCTCTGCAGCGGCCTTCGCCTCGGCCTCGGTGCCGTACTGCGTACCGCTTACGCGGTTTTCACCGATTTTGAAAAACCGTTCCTGCTGGAGGACTTCGAGCCGGTTGTTCCAGAGCGTCGCCCAGTTGTCGTTGTTGTTGGGGCGGACATCGGCATCCAGCGCCTTGCCGACGATGATCTCGACGCCCTCAACGTTTGCCGCGTAATCAGAGAAGCGGTCTACTAAGATGCGGACGATCTCTTTGCCGTCCGTAAGATCGATCTTTGCGGTTTCGCCCTGACTGCCGCTCATGGAAGCGGTATTGATGGAGTAGCCCTTGGCCAGCCACTCGGCTACGATCTCGGTAAATCTGCGATTGATGTCAGCGTATTTCATTTTGTGTTCCTCCTTGATATTTTTGCCTTACTCGGTTATAATCAAGGTGGCCGGGGTAAGGCTCCCGGCTCACCTTTTGGGGTGTTTGAGTAGCGGGTCTGTGGAAGGGGCCGCTACTCTTTTTATTTACTCATCCATGATGCGCTTGACGCTTTCGCGGAGTTCTTCGAGCGTTTCGCACTTCTCGATGAGTTCGAGGATTGCTTTCAGCAACGCCTCGGTGACGTTCACGTCGTTCATTCACCTCGCTCCTTTCAAAAAGCTGTTCGGCTTTGCCTTACATGCTTATATTACACTAATTCGTGTCATTTGTCAATAGATAATTTACATTTTATCGTGAAATTTGCAAAAAAGTTTTTGACAATCGACACGGAATCGTGTATAGTGATAGCAGGAGGCGATAGTATGGATATTTCAGTTGCAGAGAAGCTGCGTCTAATTATGAAACGGCAAAACATGACGATGGGCGAATTGGCCGAAGCGTCCGGGCAAACGCGCCAGAACCTGTCGAACAAAATGACTCGCGGCAACTTCACGGAAAAGGATATTGAGTCGCTGGCAAGCGCCCTGGGGTGCAGCGCGAAGATCATCTTCGTTTTGCCAGACGGAACAGAGATTTAGATGCATCTATAAAAAGCCCGGACGCATGGTAAGCGTCCGGGCTTTGGGGAGCAAGTCAGCGTTTGGTATGTAATTCAAAGCCGGTCCGTGTCCGTACCCGCGGCTCACTATTCGGTATGCGGATAATCAGATCTTCGAGATCGCAGTCCAGCGCTTCGCATATCAAATCCAAATGCTCAAGGTTGACACGCTCGGCGAATTCGTGGTAGTAGTCATTGATGGTAGACGGACGTATGCCAGTTGCGCGAGCGAGATCAGCCTGCGTCCAGCGCCTTTCGCCGAGGCGCGTGGACAGTAAAATCCTAATCATAGCCATGCTCCTTTACGAGAAAATATAACAAGTATTTTCTCATTTTGCAGGAAGATGGTAGATTATAACGAACTTCGTTATAAAAAGAGGCAGACGCATCAAACGTCTGCCTCTTTTTTGCTGCATGGCAACGGACAAAGAAATACGAACCCGAATGCGGTGATGCGGATTTCTCCATCGCCGTATCGCGTTCGTATAACTCTCTTGTGGTGGACCTGAAGAGACTCGAACTCTCGACCTCTCGGATGCGAACCGAACGCTCTCCCAAGCGGGCCGGTTTTAGCTCACTTCAAACAGATAAAATGTTTGAAAGATGCTAAAACCGGCCCGCTTTCTTTGTTTTTGATAGAGATTCGTGCCACAGTAAAATTCGCTGTATTTTTTAGCTCTGTATGCGAACGCAGCGGCAGCCATACGGTGCATATCCACCAAAATAGTGGCTGAATGCGAACCGAGTGCGTATCGCCGCGTTCGCATTTTATTTTAGCTATCCACAGTAAGCGGATCGATGTACCCAAGATCAGTATATTCGGAGTAAAACAATTCTTGGATTAGCGAGCCCTGCGTGTATTTTTCTTTTATTTCGTTAAACCACCGCCTATCAATCAAGATATAGTCATTTGCGGGGAGCCTGTTTCCTGCAACAAGCAGAGTATTTCCGTATTTCTCGCAATGCCGCGAATATAGTTTACGACCTTTTTCTTCTGTTTTGGGATCATGTAGCATTTCCATTGAAAATAGCGGATTAAACTGCTTTAGAACTGTCAGTCTTTCATATTTGTGAGCATATACATAAATCTTTGAGAAATTCTCACCAATCAGCATACCATATATTTTTTGGAAAAAGCCCAAAATACCAGCAATATAGCCGATGTCAGCTTTAGCGACCCCGTTATGCCCCCACAACAGGATTCTTAATTTTACGCTTCCGTCGCACATAACTTCCATATAATTATGGATTCCTGCCTGTAATGCTACGTTTGATCCTTGTTCTCTTTGGGCTGAAATTCCGCCGATTGTTATAAATGTAGAGTAGCCAACATGAGAGACGCTATAATTCTTCAGACCCACCGTACTTTTCAAATACTCAGAAACTGCTCCGTAGTCAATATCATCATAATGCCTTTGAATGAATGTAGGTTCCTTGCAAGTCACGGAAAATCCAAGATCAATGTACCCAAAAATGTTATTCGGGAGATCGGCGTCTTTTTCTAACGGTGGTATCTCGATCTTGTTCCGGACTCTGGAAATGTAGTCCTGTCGCTTGTTATATAACTCAGTCAGTTTTCCTGAGTCTTGAATCGGTGTAGAGCCTGATCCAATTCTATGGTATATGCCCCCTTTGTTGGTAACATAGGGAGGCATAGAGCCTTCTTCAATTTTTATTACATAGACCTTTTTGCCCTCTATCACAAATTTCTTTACGTCCAGATTTGGCGCTGGAAATAACGAATCATGTACTACCGTATGGATTCTTTGTTCACTCCATTTTGTGCAGCCACCAACGCTTTTATCGTCACCGACCCCTAAAAGAATATACCCACCGTATGTATTTGCTAAAGCCGAAATTTCTTTAACCAATTTGTTCGGCGCTTCGTCATCAGATTTGAACTCAACAAAGATGCTTTCTTCAATATCCGATAAAAATTTGACTATGTCCGTCGCACGGAGTTTCTCCCAACTCTTGTTGTTAATATTCATCATTACAGGTTACCTCATTTGAGTAGTAAAATGCTCCATTCAGCTAGGCTTGCTACTTAATGATAATTCGGAATATATAAATTCATATACTCGCGTGCGGCAAACTGATCACTCATCCCAGCAATATGGTCACAAATGAACCGTATAAATTTGGGGTCGCGCTGCAATTCCTCTACGGAAATGATTGTGCGGTCAAAGCCATCTGCATCCTTTTCTCCGTAATATCTTGCCAAAATATAGTCTGGTAGTTCCTTGGGATGCTTGTAATAAGCTTTGAAAATTTGTGTGATGAAATACTCCGCTTTTGAATCTGCTTGGCTAATCTCCTTTGAAAAAATAATCCAGTTGTCGCGCTTTTTTGCAAGATCGTCAGCCTGCAATTTTACCTTTTCTGAGAATCCAACGCAATTCTCTTCATAAACTGATAATTCCGAATCAAATGACGGGATTCCGTGTTTTTTCTCATATGCCTCCAACTTGCTTTCTGATGCCTTGGCAACATCAGAGATGAGGTAACCAACAAGCCCTTTTATAATCTGGCTCCTCTGATTGTATGACAGTGGAGCACAGTTAGGATTTATATCATTACTATGCTGTGCAGTGTTAAGATAGTTTTTTACCAATTCGCAACTTGCGAAATTATCGAAAGAAATAATATTTCCTCGTATTCCATCTTCAATATCATGTGTTAATTGCGCTATTTCGTCGGCTATGGCAACGACTTGTCCCTCAAGTGTAATAGAATGCGGTAAATCCATACGGAAGCCAGTTGTGTTTAGTGCAGACTTTTCATACTCTACATCATACTTCACACCATTGCTATCTTTTGTTTGCAATTTAGTATGTTTTATCATACCCTCCCGAACAGCCAATGTAAGATTTATTCCCGGAAAATCATCACATTTATTTTCAATATACTCAACCACACGAACGGACTGAAAATTATGCTTAAAGCTGAATTGAGAGCCATCGAATACCCCCTTGAGTCCCTCGTGCATCAGCTCACCCAGTTTCCGCTCACCGATATGTCCAAAGGGGGTATGCCCCAAGTCATGTCCTAATGCGATTGCCTCAATTAAGTCCTCGTTCAAGTTCATTCGCCGACCAATGGAACGAGCAATTTGCGCAACCTCTAGTGTATGTGTCAGACGATTTCTAAAGTGATCCCCCTTATTCGCATTAAAAATCTGGGTTTTGTGCATCAAACGGCGAAATGCCTTTGAGTGAATGATTCGATCCCTATCGTGGACAAAGTTAGTACGAGGATCATCTTGTGAGAACACTTCCTTGTGTTCTCGCTGAGTCAAATATAACGACTTTTCTATTTTATCCATCAAAGGCACCCTTTCTATTTGATTTAGTTGTATTATACAATTTTTATCTTCACAGAGCAATATATATCTGGCATTTTGCGTATCTTTTTAACGTTTTTGTGTCATTATCTATAAACATATTTAGGAGGTGAAATTCAAAATGACACATACAATCGCTATTGCCAACCAGAAGGGCGGCGTGGGAAAGACAACGACGTGCGCGAATCTCGGTATCGGTCTGGCGCAGGCTGGCAAGCGCGTCTTGCTGGTGGATGCTGATCCACAGGGGTCGCTGACACTGAGCCTTGGATTTCCTACGCCGGACAAACTGCCGGTCACGCTTGCAACCGTCATGGGCAAGACGCTCATGGATGAACCAGTGCCCTCGAAAGAGGGCATTTTGCATCATGCGGAGGGGGTGAACCTCATGCCCGCAAATATCGAGCTGTCCGGTCTGGAGGTTTCGCTGGTGAACGCCATGTCGCGGGAAAAGATTCTCAAACAATATCTGGACACCGTAAAACGCGAGTATGATTACATCCTCATCGACTGTATGCCGTCGCTGGGGATGCTCACGATCAACGCGCTTGCGGCAGCGGATAGCGTTCTCATTCCCGTGCAGGCGCAGTATCTTCCCGCCAAAGGTCTGGAGCAGCTTTTGCAGACTGTCGCCAAAGTGCGGCGGCAGATCAACCCCAAGCTGCGTATCGACGGGATTCTGCTGACGATGGTAGACAGCCGAACAAATTACGCCCGCGAGGTCAGTGCGCTGCTGCGCGATACCTACGGCAGCAAGCTGAAAGTGTTCGCATCGGATATTCCGCAGTCTGTCCGGGCAGCGGAGATCAGCGCCGAGGGCAAGAGCATCTACGCGCACGACCCCAACGGCAAGGTTGCGGCAGCGTACCGGGAACTGACCAAGGAGGTGATGAAAGTTGAAAAGCTCCGCCAAAAGCATAAATCTGACCTCGCTCGATGATCTGTTCTCCACGGAGGAAAGCCGCGCGGAAGAATCCTGCGAAAAAGTTGTGCGGATTCCGCTTGCCGAGCTGCATCCCTTTCCGAACCATCCGTTTCATGTGCGCGACGATGAGGCGATGCAGAATACTGTGGACAGCATCAAGGAATATGGCGTTCTGACACCCGGCATCGTCCGTCCGTGCGAGGATGGCGGCTATGAGATCGTCGCCGGACACCGGCGCAAGCACGGCAGCGAGCTTGCAGGACTCTCAGATATGCCGTGCATCGTCCGGGAAATGGACAACGATACGGCGACGATCCTCATGGTAGACAGCAACATTCAGAGAGAAGATATTCTCCCCAGTGAACGTGCGCAGGCGTACAAAATGAAGATGGAGGCGCTCAAACGGCAAGGCGCACGATCTGATCTAACTTCGCCGCAAGTTGCGTCGAAGTTCCGTGCAGACGACGAAGTGGCAAAAGCAGCCGGTGTAAGCGGCGATACGGTGCGCCGCTTTGTGCGCCTGACCGAGCTGCAACCAGAATTACAGCAAATGGTGGATGACAAGAAAATCGCCATGACGCCTGCTGTCGAGCTGTCCTACCTCAAACCGGAGGAACAGCAAATGCTCCTGACCGCCATCGACAGCGAACAGGCCACGCCATCGCTGTCACAGGCGCAGCGGATGAAAAAGCTCTCGCAGGCAGGCAAGCTCAACGACGATACGATGCTGGATATTATGATGGAGCAGAAGAAACCGGAGAAATGTGAACTCATATTCTCCGGTGATGTTTTGCGCAAATACTTCCCGCGCTCCTATACGCCCCAGCGGATGCAGGAAACCATTATTAAGCTGCTGGAGGCGTGGGTAAAAAAGCGGCAGCGCGATCAGGAACGATAAGGATGCTGGACTTACGATGTCCGGCTATTTTTATACCCATTTTTTCAGTACGGAGGTCTTTTATGAACAAAGAAGAACAGCTTAAACGGCTTATTTGCACTCTTTACCGTCAGGATGAGCCGGAAGATTACACGGATGAGTGTATGGAAGATATGCTTGACAATATTGATTTTGACGTGCTGCTGCAAGCGGTCGCGCACAGCGCAAAGACCGTGTACGCCTATGAAGCCTGCGGTGTGCAGGATTGCAGCTTCAACTATCGCAGCGCGCCGTTGTTCCCGCAAAAAGCGGTGCGGCTCTATGAGGACATTGTGAAATTTGTCACCGAGGCGGTGATCTGCGCGCGGACGATGGAGGTCTGGCTGCTGGAGGATCTGACGCTTGTCATCGTTTCCAACTATTCCGTGCTGTCCGGCGGAGAGTTTACAACGGAATACCGAACCGTAAAGGCATGGGAGTTTCAAAAAGGACTTCTCTGCATCGAGCCAGATACGCTTACGGAGAAACTCATGGAGCTGTGCGCGCCGTTTTACTCGCACTACGACCAGACCTACTATGAGCTGTGACCGCTTTTTTCTAAGACACCAAAGATACCGAAAAAGGAGCTGATACTGTGGCTGTTTTCCGCGTGGAGCGCACACGGGATTATACCGTGATGAGCAACCACCATCTGAAAAACAAGGATTTGTCCTTAAAGGCAAAAGGTCTGCTGTCGCAGATGCTCTCGCTGCCGGAGAACTGGGATTATACGCTTGCCGGACTTTCTGCCATCAACCGCGAGAGCAAGGACGCGATCCGCTCTGCTGTCAATGAGCTGGAAAAAGCAGGATATATCCGCCGCCGTCAGACGGTAGACAGCCGGGGCAAGTTCAGCGGCAACGAGTACATCATCTATGAACAGCCGCAGCCGTTATCGGCTTCTCCGTCGTCGGGTTTTCCGACAACGGGAAATCCGTCAACGAAAAAACCGTCGTCGGAAAATCCAACGCAATTAAAGATAGATCAAGTAAATATCCAAGAAGAAAATACGCAAGGATCAAATACTCATTCCTTTCTTTCCGGCACACCGGATGTGAAGCGAAGCGAAATGAACCGAAATGAGATCGAGCAGTACAGAGCCTTAATTGAAGAAAATATCGACTACGATATTCTCTTGGAGGAAATGCCATACGAACAGGAACGCTTGGAAGAAATCGTCGGTCTGATGACCGATACCGTCTGTTCCTCCCGCAGCCATATCCGCGTGGCTGGCAGCGACTTCCCAGCTGAGGTCGTGAAGTCCCGGCTTCTGAAGCTCAATGCGGAGCATATCCGCTTTGTCTTTGACTGCCTCAAAAAGAACACCACCGAGATCCGCAATATCCGGCAATACCTGCTGACCGCGCTTTACAATGCGCCGGTCAGTATCAACAGCCACTATGCCGCACAAGTAAATCACGATCTGTACGGATAAGCCTGCAAAGCTCAGTTTCTTTGCAGGCTTTTTCTATACCCCAAGAAAGGAGAACGTATGACGCTGCGCTATCTTCTGCGCCGTCTGGTTGTTCCGCCGTAGCGGACGCCGGACCCACAAAGACAACAATTACGCCGCAGACGCGGCAGAACGGAGAATTTTATGAACAAAGCAAATAAATCTCAGAAAACAGATAACAAGACTGCCAAAATCGCGGGCATCCTCGTCCTGCTGGCGGTCGTGATCCCCGTCATTCTGCTGCTCCTGCGCGGCTGCGGCAGCAAGGGCACGGAGCTTCCCGCACAGCCGGAAACCGGCACGGGCATTTCCTACGATTCCGCCGCCGTGGTCGGCGGCTGGGATGAGGCCGACATGGATAAGATCGTCGAGGGTCTGAATGAACAGGTAGAGGCTGGGATGATTAACATTTCCATGAACACCTCTCCTGTGTTCTCGGATGGCACTTCCGAGGGCAATCTGATGATCGTCAACGAGGGCGTCAACCGCTATCCGCAGATTGTGGAGATCACGCGCAACGACACCGGCGAAACGATCTACAAATCCGGGGCAATTCCCGTCGGCAGCAAAATTGAAAAAGCCAAGCTCAGTGCCGACCTCGACGCCGGTACTTACGAATGTACCGCGCTTTTCTATAACGTCGATCCCGACACCGGCGACTACCTTGGCTGCGCCGGTGCGATCATCACCATTACCGTTCTGGACTAAATTTCAAAGGAGTTTTCAACATGAAAAAATTTCTCGCACTCGTTCTTTCTCTCTGCATGGTATTTTCCCTCGCGGCGGTCGCATCCGCTGCGGAGATTGACGCGGACGGCGGCTCCGGCAGCACGCCGGTCTATCTGAGTTCGACGGCGGACGGCAGCATCGGCGGCGATCCCGCGCCCACTGCCATGTCTGTCACCATCCCCACCGGCCTGCCGATGGCAATGTCGCAGAGCGGCGATGTGACCACGGCGGACAACTGCCAGATCGTCAACCATTCCTACGGCGCGGTTCGTGTCCGCAGCGTGAGTATTTCCGCCGTGGACGGCTGGAAGCTGACCGCCTTTGGCGATAAGAGCAGCCTTGCACACGAAAAGGTGGATTCCGACAAGCTCGGCTTCGCACTCTCCATTGGCGGCGGCGCACAGGTACAGACCGACGCTTCCGATGTCGCTTCTCAGGCACTCTTGACCGCGCCCATGACCGGCTGCTATCTGTCCGGCGTCGGTGACGCAAGCGGCAATACGGTAGATGTTGCCTATGCAGCGATTGTCACGCCGCTGTCGCAGGCAGTCACAAACGCAACCGTTGCAAACGTTGTGTTTGTAGTCGAGTGGGATACCTGATCTATTGGATTTTTGAAAGGAGCTTTTGAATGATGGCTATGAAACGGAATTGCAGCAAACTCATTTCTCTCTGCCTCGTGCTTTGCATGATGCTGTCGCTGGCGGTCTGCGCCAGCGCAGCGGAGATCGACACCTCCGGCGGTTCCGGCACAACGCCGGTGAGCCTGACCACCACGAACGGCGGCATTGGCGGCGGTGACGACGGCGATATTACGCCGACCAAACTGAATGTTACCGTTCCCACCACGCTGCCCCTCGCCATGTCCGACGAGGGTACGGTTGTCACCGCGACGGACTGCAAGATCACAAACTTCTCCTATGGCGCGGTGCGCGTGAAATCCGTCACGATCTCGGCGGCGGCAAACTGGCATCTGACGAAATTCGGTGACAAATCTCTGCTGGCGGCTGAAAAGGTAGACTCCAACAAGCTCGGTTTTGCACTCGCCATCGGCGGCGGCAAGCAGGTTCAGACGGCGACCAACGAGCAGACGCAGGCGCTCATCACCGCGCCGGTGGACGGCTGCTACATGACGGGTGTTGGCGATCTGACCGGCAATACGGCAAAGATCGACTATGCTGCCATCGTCACGCCGCTTTCCAACACGATGAAGAATGCGACGGTTGCAAACGTCGTGTTTGTGATCGAGTGGGATACCGTGGCGTAATTTCTGCAAGTACACGCGGCGGGCGGCAAATACCGCCCGCCGCAGAAAGGAGCTTTTATGAAACGAAACAGAATCCCGGCATTGCTGCTGGCAATGCTTCTGACACTCTCGCTCAGCGTAAGCGCCTTTGCCGCAGGTTCGACCATGGCGACCGTGCCGGTCACGCTGACCGTGGACAATCAGTACCGGGCGGTCAATGTCACCGTGCCGTCCTCGCTGCCGGTCTACGTTACCAACGGCACGGTCATCACAGCGGACAATGCCAAGATCACAAACAATTCCAAGACCGGCGCGGTGCAGGTGACGGCGATCTCCGTGACGGACGGGGCGTACAAGGTCGGCAGCTATGACAGCTTCTCCGGCAGCAAGACGATTGCGCTCAAAATCAACTCCTGCGTCACAAAGGGCGCGGGTAAGATGAGCATTACCAAGGATGCGTTCCCCAAGATCGGCGCGGCACAGAATCTTCCGCTGACCTACTTTGCCAAGGTATCCGGCGACGCGCCGAACAGCAAGGACGTGCAGGCGGCAAATGTAGTCTTTACCATCTCCATCGTCGGATAAGGAGGCTGCCATGACGCATTTCAAGGCAAGAAACCTGACAGCTCTGCTGCTGGTGCTGATCCTGCTGGTATCCATGTTCAGCACCACCGCACTGGCGGCAGAGGATGAATACATCACGGATTTTGAAGCAGAATCGGAAATCATCATCGAGGAAGAACCTGCCGTAGAACTCCCGGAAGCAGAAGAATCCAGCGAAGAAGTTCCAGAAATCGAAGAATCCTCGGAAGTTTCAGACGCACCCACCTCCGGCACGATTCCGGGCAGCAATATCCAGTGGGAGCTGACGGATGACGAAATGCTGCTCATCTCCGGCAGCGGCGGCTGCGCTGCCTTTTCCAGTGCGGCAGATCAGCCGTGGGCGGCGGTGCGGGAACAGATCACGTCGGTCTTTTTTGAAGATCCCAGCCTGCTCTCCATCTATGACCTTGCCTATTGGTTTGATGGCTGCGTTTCGCTTACAACGGCAGAAATCCCCTACACCACGCCGGTCATTGGTACGCACGCCTTTTATGGCTGCGTATCGCTGACGACCGTTATGACGTACTATGGAGATTCTGTTCTGACGAAGATCGGCACGGATGCGTTTTATCTGCCGTATGACAGCGGCAGCACGCTCTATATCGGCTATCTGATCGGCTACCCGGAGTCCACGGTTCCGCTGCACACCTATGACTGGACCGGCTCAAACCGCTCGTCACTGTACTTTATGGACGTGTATAGCACCAACGCGTTAACCTCCGTTGTGGGCGCTTGCCCATCCTGCGGAAAGCAGTCTTTGCAGGGAACTTATGTTGCGCAGTCGCACACTTCCAGAGGTCATGCCGAATATTACGAGTGTTACTTATGTCATTACACAAAATATTTAGGCAGTTATGTGTATAAAAATCATGGCTCTGGCTCTTATGGCTCGTGGACTTGCCCCTCCTGCGGCAGCCATTCGTGGGTGCTGGATTACGAAAGTGACGCGACCTGCACACGCAACGGTTATCGGGAGTATAGCTGTGATTGCGGACAGTCCAAACGTGAAACAGTCTACGCAACCGGCCACAATTACAGTTACGGCTCTTGGGAGCAGTATTCGTCCAGCCAGCACCGACGTGAGAATTACTTCCGGTACTGCGGCGCAACAGACTACGACTATGCTTCGCACAGTTACAGCTACGGAAGCTGGAGCAGCGCGGGCAGCAGCCAGCATAGCCGCTCCATGACGTGCCGGTATTGCGGGTACAGTGATACACAGTATGCCAGCCACAGTCTGAGTTACGGAAGCTGGAGCAGCTATTCGGACACGCAGCACCGCAGAACCGGGAGCTGCATGACTTGCTCATATGGCACGACAGACTACGGCGCGCATACGTTCAGCTACGGCAGTTGGACGGATCATTCCTCCACGCAGCACCGGCGTACCAAACGCTGCACAAGCTGTGCATACAGCGGCTATGACTATGCCGATCATGTTGACAGCAACGGCGACGGCGTGTGTGATGGCTGCGGGCGTGAAATGAGCCGCTTTTCCGTCACCGTTCCGGCAAGCCTGACGGTCACGGTGTCGGAGCATGGCGTTGTCTACACGGCAACTGGCGCGGGAATCGTCAACAATTCCAGCAGTGCGGTGCAGGTGTCCGGCGTGACGCTGCGCGCGGAAAATGGCTGGACAATCGTGCCGTATGCAACAAATATGGCTGAGCAAAAGGTTGACTCCAAGCGCATTGGCTTTGCGTTGGGTGGGATACAGACTGCCGCCACTGGCAAGAGCGAACTGCTCACCGCCTCGTCCATGACAATAAGCGCTGGTGCAACGCTGCCGCTATCGTATGACGCGGTTGTTTCCGCCAGCTCTGCGGCGATCAACGAACAGGTATTGACCATCGTATTTGTGGTCGGGTGGGCGTAATGCCCACCTGCCATCATCGGGAGGTGATCTGATTGCAGGAGGAAGTGGAACACAAAACAATTTCTCTTATGGTTTCCGCGACAAAGCTCTCCGGACGGGTTCTGAAAGCAGCAATTACCAAGCTCTTGGCGCAGTTGCAGGCAGAAAAGCAGCACCGGCAGCAAAAAGGTCCCGTAGTGCATCATGGGAAACAGACGGTCAAGCAGCTCACTGGACAGGATCAAGGCAGCAGCACGATGGAAACAACAAATCTTCGCGTCCGTTCCTTTGATCGGGTTGCGCGGAAATACGGTGTGGATTATGCCATTCATCGGGATAAAAGCGTATCGCCGCCGAAATATGTGATTTTCTTCAAAGGCCGTGACAGCGAAGCCATCAACGCAGCGTTCACTGAGTATTCTGCCGGTCAGATCCAGCGTGAATCCAAGCCGCGCACCTCCGTCCTGGCGCGCTTGCAGCAGTTCAAGGCGCTTGTTCAGAGCATCGGTAAAGAGCGCGTGCGGGAAAAGCAGCAGGAGCAAGCGAGATGAATATGCGGCTAAAAAAGTGGATTCTCCCGAATCTTCCCTACGTCGGGATCGCGCTGTTTGCGACAAAGCTTGGTCAGGCCATACGCATTGCGCCCGGCGCGGATTTTTCCGGCAAGGTGCTGCACATGATGGATGGGATGCACGCTGCGTTTTCCACGGCTGTGCCCAGTTTCCATCCGCTCGATCTCTGCGTTGGAGTTCTGGTCGCGGCTGCAATTCGGCTGACTGTCTACGTCAAGGGCAAAAATGCGAAGAAACTTCGCAAAAATACCGAGTACGGTTCTGCCCGCTGGGGAACGCATGAGGACATTGCGCCCTACATTGACGCAGACGCCAGAAACAATGTCATTCTGACGCAGACGGAGAAATTGACGATGAACAACCGCCCGAAAGACCCGAAAACAGCGCGCAATAAAAATGTGCTGGTGATCGGCGGCTCCGGCAGCGGCAAGACGCGCTTCTGGCTGAAACCGAATCTCATGCAGTGCAATTCTGAAAAATATCCCTGTTCCTTTGTTGTCACAGACCCCAAGGGCAGCGTTGTGGTTGAATGCGGCAAGATGCTCCGGCGATTTGGCTACCGCATCAAAATCTTCAATACGATCAATTTCAAAAAGTCGATGCACTACAATCCATTTGCCTATATTCACTCGGAAAAGGACATTTTGAAGCTGGTGACGTGCCTCATTTCCAACACCAAGGGCGACGGAAAAACTGGCGATGAGTTCTGGCAGAAAGCCGAAACGCTTCTTTACTGCGCCCTCATTGGATACATCCACTATGAAGCGCCGGTAGAAGAACAGAACTTCGCTACGCTCATTGAAATGCTGAACTCAATGGAGGTGCGGGAGGACGATGAGGAATTTGAAAATGCGGTTGATCTGATGTTCAAGGAGCTGGCAAAAGAAAAGCCGGATCACTTCGCCGTGCGTCAATATGCCAAATATCGCTTGGCGGCGGGCAAAACTCTCAAAAGTATTTTGGTGAGCTGCGGCGCACGCCTCGCGCCCTTTGACATTGAGGAGCTGCGTGAGGTGACTGCCTACGATGAACTGGAGTTGGACACGCTGGGCGACCGAAAAACGGCGCTGTTTCTCATTATGAGCGACACCGATGCCTCGTTCAATTTCCTGATCTCCATGATTTACAGCCAGCTTTTTAATCTCCTTTGTGAGAAAGCCGACGATGTGTACGGTGGACGCTTGCCGGTCCATGTGCGCTGCCTGATTGATGAGGCAGCCAACATCGGGCAGATCCCGCAGCTTGAAAAGCTGGTTGCAACGATCCGCTCCCGTGAGATTTCCGCCTGCCTTATTTTGCAGGCGCAGAGCCAGCTCAAGGCGTTGTATAAGG
>ERZ1026950.21-NODE-21-length-124578-cov-25.922826_pt1 | contig 124578 bp, 91 predicted proteins | sample MGYA00519302_ERZ1026950 | MGnify/ENA primary metagenome ERZ1026950 (study PRJEB26926, sample SAMN06164747) | human gut metagenome | biome: ENVO:00009003; feature: ENVO:2100002; material: ENVO:00002003 | host: Homo sapiens | place: USA | collected 2012 ... | reverse complement strand
TTAAGATGAAAAAAAGGGAAGTCTCACGACTTCCACAATTCTTCTAACCTTAAATCTAAATCTCTATGAAAAAAACGTGATGCAAAGATAATGGTTTATCTCACACAGCGTTATTAATAAACTCTATAAAGAAGCAGAAAATATTTAAGATTTACTAAATAAGACGGTTACGAATGGCAAACTACAGACAAGAGTTCGGCATAAATAGGATTAAGTTTCAATAGTTGCGGCACTCCTGTCATAAACATCTGCTTGCGGGCACGAGTAAGGGCTACATTCAATTTCCGGTCAATCCGAGTACCGTTTTCCTCCGTCATATTTGCCAGAAACTTCAACTGATAAGCCCGGTTCACACAGAAAGAGTAGATAATGACATCCCGTTCGCTACCTTGGAAGCGTTCCACGGTGTCTACCAATATATCCTCCAAAGGAGCAATACCCAAAGCGGCAATCTCTTTCTTAATCAAGGCTATCTGACTGCGATAAGGAGTGATGACACCTAAAGTGACAGCCGGGTTGAAACCGGAAACAGCTGCATACTGCCGATAGATAGCCGCTGCCAACCGTGCCACAATCCGCGCCTCCGAATGGTTCATCTTGGCCGACTGTGCCGGCGGTTCGACTGCGGCAGGCAGAAAAGCGACACGACGAGTCAGCAAGCCGGCAAACTCACAATCACACAGCTCAGGAGCAAGAGTCAGCTCTCCCTGCTGGTGCGGCAGACCAACCGGTTCCAACAGACCACCGTAAAAAGCCCGGTTAGGAAACAAAGCTACCTCGATATTCATACGACCCTGACGGCAGAGCATGTCGTAGGAGGGATGAGGGATAAAAGATGAAGAATGAGAGGTTGATGCCTGGCGATTGGCACTTTCCTTGGAGAGATTCCTATAAAGGCGTTCGAAAAGGGAATCTTTCAAATTATACAATCCGATGGCCTGCAAAGCTTCGTCACACACTTCCGACTGCCCGGACGACTGCAAGACCACTGCGGGTAGCTGCTTATGGTCACCTATCAAAATAAATTTACCGATGGCATCCGCGCCTGCGGGATTGCGGGTACAGAGTAACCCCAGCAGTTGTGGTTCCAAAATTTGGGTAGCCTCATCCACAATCGCTACATCAAAAGTCTTCAACCGGAAAAGTTCGGTCTTGGAAGAAAGCGTGGCAACCGTACCGACAAAAACACGGCAACGGGCAATGCGCTCCTGCACCTGCCGCCGAGTGGCACAAGGTTCCAACACATTCTCAATCAGATACGGGCGGAATGACTCATCGCAAGACAACTCACTGCCTAAACGGATAAAGTCTATTTCAGGCTCAATGGAAGCCAGCGCCTTACTGATTTCATCTACAGCACGATTGGTATACGAAAGCAGTAGAATCTGTTTCCCCTCCCGGTAAAAGGCTTCTACCATGCCCCGCAGCGCGCGAGAGGTCTTGCCGGTACCCGGCGGACCGATTAAAAGGAAATAGTCGCGGGCAGCCTGCGCTTTCAGAATAATCCGCGAAAAATCATCCGGAGCGGTCGCAATACCAGTATCCAAAGAAGCATCGAACTCGGGAGGGCGCTGCCCCAACAACAAATCACGCCGTCTTTGAGTGGCAGAAAGGAAAGCGGAAAGTCCCAGATACATGCTACGAAAGGAGGTGTCCATATAGTCGTGCTCTATGGCATAAAGGCTAGCAGCAGGCAATACACCCGCATTCTGCTGAGTGGCACGAAGACGGATACAGACCTCGTTATCGGATATGCGCTCTATATTACCTTTAAACACCATCTTGTTGGTAACGTTGTCGGTATCCGTATTCCGTTCGTAAAGAACCACCGCATCACCCTGACGGAAATTGGGCAGAACCCGCTCCTGCCGGGAAGCAACCATTTGCTTCGTTCTGAGTGACAAATACGGTTTATGCGCATCTGCCGCATGATTCTCGCAAATAGCCAAATCGTACAGAATTTCACCTGCCTCACATTTCTCAGCCAGTGTGGAAAGCCAGAGGGCGGCAGCACCGGTACGTCCTTCATAATCCACATCTCCAGATTTGGAGGTATAGAGTTCCTTGGTTATAAAGTTATAGAGCGTATAAAAATAGCTTTGTTCCAACGACGAAAGCGAACGGATGCGTTGCGCTACGGCATCGATGGAGGGGCAAAGGAAGCGTTTCCACAAGGTATTGTCCAAACCGCGCTCATTCAAGGTATCCGGATGGATGTCTTTCAGGCGCTCTGCCGTATACTGTGGGCTATTCCGTAACTGGATGCCATATTCATTGGCTACAATCCGGTTACGCACATCCATCACACGGCGCACCATTGCCCACGAAGGACGCGCCGGATAAAGCAACGGATAACGGGTATAGAGCAGATAAGCCTTTACACGTCGATGGTCCATTCCCATAGAATACTCCAACACAGCCTGATAGAGCAACATCTGCACCTTATTGTTTTCTTTAGGCTCCACCTTACCACGGATGGAATACTCGTCCGCCTTACCGGACTTCATTTCAATGAACGAGGTCATATCCCGCTGCATGTAGTCCAGACGCCCTTGCAAACCCAATGCTTCACAGATGTAAGAGGGTTCCAGCACGGCATCAGTCCTATCGAGTTCATAGCCGGATGCACGGAATGTTTCTGTCACCGTCCGGTGGATATTGTCGAAATGGCGCTTGCAATCGGAAAAGAATTCGGCTTCCTTCTCCCGGTCGCGCAGGTCGGCACATGCTGCCAGCTCGATGGGATAAGAACGGAAGGCCTTCTTCATGCATGCCAAATAATCGGGTGCCTCCTTGGCATGAATCCATTCGTCCAGAAAGAGGTTAGCAATATTACCCAACAGTAACGGACGGGTATTGTCTGGCGACTGGAGCCGTGCCAGGATATAATTGGCAGGATGATGCCCGTAATCCTTGAAGCATTCGGCAAGCGAACTGATGTCTATCAAGTAATCGGGCTCAAGTATAATAAAGGAAGGGGTGAGTATGCCGACTTCGTCCACCGTAACATCCAGCAGATTGACCTGGGCATGCCGCCACAGAATCCGGCAGGTTTCTGCAAACTCTTCATTAATCTGAGGTACATTATAACGGACACGCAACGGCTCATCGGCTACAGTGTCTACGGGCAGTACATATAAATAAGTATCATCGGCATACTGAAAACAGACGCGCATGCGCTTTATCCGTTCTTTGGCGGGCGGTGCCACTATATAGGTGGCATCCGCACGAGGTAGCAGGCGATAAAGTTCGGCAGGTATCTCCTCCCCCGTCAAGCGCTTGACAAAGAATGCCAGTGTCTTGGCATCACGCAACAACTGTTCACGTTGCGGTTCCGCCTGGCGGTTCAGAATAGCATTGGAGGTCAGCCGGAAGGTATGCAGACGGTTCTGTTCCACGGTGGAAAGTCCGGCCTTCGAAGCCACGAAACTGATACGTGCAGAAAGGTCCGTCATCTGCAAGCTGCCGTCGGGCATCTGTGTACGGCACAAACGCTCCAGCAACTCGCGCAATTGCCGATAGGCCACGTCCAAGGAGATTTCCTCAACGTGGCAGGCTTCCAGCAATATACTAAAATATTCCTTTACTTCACAATCCATCATTCCTCTGTCTCCACTTCTTCCGCTTCATCATCAGTCTTTTTATCCTTTATCATCAGGATACTCAACTCATAGAGCAGATAAAGCGGCACCGCCACTACTGTCAAGGTAAACGGGTCACCGGTCGGAGTAATGATGGCCGAGGCAATAACAATGATGACAACAGCATGACGGCGGTATTTCCGCAAAAAGGTCTTGTGCACCAGTCCCAGCAGGGAAAGCAGCCATGTCACCAGCGGCAGTTCGAATGCCAGTCCCATGCAAAGCACCAACATCATGAAATTGTCGATGTACGAGTTCAGGGAAATTTGATTCTCGATGGCTGCGCTCAATTGATAAGTGGAAAGGAAACGCAATGTCAGCGGATAGACCATAAAATACCCCAGCAACACACCGATAAAGAACATCACCGTACCTATACCCAGCGCTTTCCTCACCCCTTTACGCTCGTTTGGATAGAGTGCAGGGCTTACAAAGCGCCAGATTTCATAGAAAATATAAGGAGCAGCCGTTACCACCGACATCCAGAAAGCGGTAGACATGTGGACAAAGAACGGTGCGGCAAGATTGATATTGACGAGCTTCACATGAAACTCCTGGGTAAAGAATTCATCCTGCAAGTCCAGTCTCTGCCCTATCCAGCGCAGCAAGTCATAGAAAATGAAGTCGTTATGGCAAGGAGCCAATATCACATTGTCAAACAGATAAGGCATGGCAATAAAATAACCGATAGCCAATACAAACCACACACCGAGTACACGAAACAACACCCGGCGCAACTCGTCCAAGTGGTCCCAAAAGGTTAGTTCTTTTTCTGACATAAAGGGATTTACTATTTGACAATTTACTATTTACTATTTGGGCTGCGCTGTGGGGATTTACTATTTGACAATTTACTATTTGGGCTGCGCTGTGGAAAAGGCAACAAGCCTACCCATACTCCTGAACTTCTCAGAGTATCAAATAGTAAATAGTAAATTGTCAAATAGTAAATACCCTTGTTCCTTTATTTCTTTTCAGCCGGTTTATCCAAATCTTCCTGAGCCTTGTTTATCTCTTCTTTGGCTTCATTCACGCCATCCTTGAAGCTCTTCACTCCTTTGCCCAAACCACGCATCAATTCGGGAATTTTCTTACCACCAAACAACAGTAAGATGACCAATGCAATAATTATCCATTCGGAACCGCTGGGCAGAAAGCCTAATAAAAGTAAGTTTGTCATAGTTATATCTGATTAATTATAGTGCAAAGATAGGAAAATTAAGGATTAGGGATTAAGGATTAAGGATTAATTTTATCGCAATCCCTAATCCCTAATCCCTGCCCCCTATCTTCAGTCTTGATAATAAATACGTTTTACCCGCGTAGAAACGCTTGTCAACACCTCATAAGGAATAGTTTCGAGTACATCGGAAAGAACGGTTATAGGCAGATGGTCACCAAAAATTTCCACACTGTCACCCTCCTTGCAATCAATGTCCGTCACGTCAATCATACAGACATCCATGCAGATATTCCCTACATAGGCTGCCCGTTGGCCGTTTACAAGACAATAGGCATGTCCATTTCCAAGATGGCGGTTCAGGCCGTCGGCGTAACCGATGGGAAGAGCCGCTATACGCGACGGACGGGTGAGATGCCCTTTCCGGCTATACCCCACCGTATCCTCTTCGGGAACATCACGTATCTGGAGGATGGTAGTCTTCAACGTGCTCACATTATTCATAATGGAATTGTCTATGGGATTGACACCATAGAGGCCGATACCCAGGCGCACCATATCGAATTGCGCCCCCGGGAAACGCTCGATACCTGCGGAATTGCAGATATGGCGAAGTATCTTATGCGGAAAAGCCTCCTGCAATTCCATGGACGCTTTCTCGAACATTTCTATCTGCCGGCGTGTAAAACTGTCGAATTGTTGCGAATCGCTCCCTACCAAATGCGAGAAGACGGAACGGGCAATCACGGCATTCTGTCCCTTCAGCCGTTCTATCAGCCGGGGCATATCCTCCGGAGCAAACCCCAGGCGGTGCATACCGGTATCCAGCTTTATGTGGATGGGGAAGTTTGTGATACCTTCCTTTTCCGCTTCTTTAATCAAAGCGTCCAGCAGATGGAAGCTATATACTTCGGGCTCCAGCTTGTAATCGAACATGGTCTTGAAAGCAGTCATCTCAGGATTCATGATAATGATGTTCGCAGTGATGCCCGCTTTGCGGAGTTCGGAGCCTTCGTCGGCAACCGCCACGGCAAGATAATCGACATGATGTTCCTGCAAAGTCTTGGCTATCTCATAAGAACCTGCACCGTAAGCGGAGGCTTTCACCATGCAGACCATCTTTGTTTCCGGCTTCAGCTTGCCACGATAATAGTTCAGATTGGCAATCATAGCTCCAAGATTAACCTCCAGGATGGTTTCGTGCACCTTCTTCTCCAATACTTCCGTCAAGGAGTCAAAACCGAACTTACGTGCACCCTTAATCAGAATAATTTCGTTTTCAAGGCGAAGTTCCCCACGCTGGATGGCACGTATCAAGGCCGCTGTATCCGGATAAAAGGTCTTCTCTATATTAAAGCGTGCAGCGCAGGAAGATATTTCATTTCCTACACCTATGATGCGTTCAACGCCACGGCTGTTTACCAGCTGTGCCACTTGTCGGTAAAGTGTCGGCGTGTTCTGACCGGTCTCCAATATATCCGAAAGAACCAAAGTCCGCCTCAATCCCTTACTTTGCGAACGGCGGTAAAGAAAATCGAGTGCAATATCCAATGAGCCAAGGTCAGAATTATAACTGTCGTTAATCAACAGACAGTTGTTTTTTCCCTCCTTGACTTCCAGCCGCATGGCGATGGGTTCTAGCCTTGCCATACGTTCTGTAATCTGTTCGGCAGGAAGCATCAGATAGAGGCATGCGGCCAGGCAGTTCAGCGAATTCTCGATGGAAGCATCATCTATGAACGGTAGAGTAAACGTATTATCCATATCCAGATAGCGATAGGAAATGACAGTACAGTCATCCCGTTTCTCCACCTTACTTATATATAGAGGACGTTCCATATCTTTCCGGCTCCACGCAATCTCACGTGCAGACAGCATGGACTTCGCCACACAGTTGCTGACGAACTCATCGTCACCATTATAAATCACTACATCACAATTCTTGAAAAGCGTCAGCTTCTCCATGCATTTCTCCTGCAACGAGAAGAAATTTTCCTGGTGAGCCCCTCCTATATTGGTCAGGATACCTATGGTAGGCTTGATAATGTTCTGCAAAGCACGCATTTCCCCCGGCTCGGAAATACCGGCTTCAAAAATAGCAAGTTCGGACTGTTCGTTCATCTGCCACACAGACAAAGGCACTCCAATCTGGGAGTTATAACTGCGGGGAGAACGGATAATGGCACGTTCCGGACTGAGCAACTGGTGCAGCCATTCCTTCACAACAGTCTTACCGTTGCTTCCCGTAATACCGATGACCGGTATCTGGAACCGGTTCCGATGCTGTTCCGCCAGTTTTTGCAAGGCTTTCAGCGGGTTGGGAACGATAAGATAATTGACAATTGACTGCATATCATCACGCAGCATAGCATTGTCAATTGTCAATTGTCCATTGTCCATTAATCTAAAGCTTTCTTCGCTAAGCACAAAATTACGTACTCCACGGGCATATAAATCTGCAATATAGCGCGCACCGTCATTCCTCTTGGTGGTCAAGGCAAAGAATAATGTTTCCTCAGGAAAATTCAGGGAACGGCTGTCAGTGAGCAGCCAGTCTATGGTAGCCGGCGCGTTTCCCATACGCCGTGCGCCAATACTTTCGGTTATGCTTTCAATCGAATACGACATATTTCTCTCTCTTTTTGGAAATCTAAGTACGGGTATTTTCCGTTAAGTTGGTCTATTTTTAACACAATTTGTCCTAAAAAACGCTTATACTCTTCTGAAGCGGGATAAAATGGCTTATGTGACAACATCTTACGGATATTTTCACTTTCTTCCATAATCCGTAACGCATCGGCAGAGATGCACGACCGGGTAAACCGTTCCCAGACATAGCGAATGGCTGTTTCGGAAGGATGCACCATGTCTTCTGCATAGAAGCGATAGTCACGAAGCTCGTCGAGCAGCAGCTCATAAGCCGGAAAATAGAAAACATGTTCTGGGAAAGTGGCTTGCAACTGGTTCACGGCAAGTAGCAGGGTAGCTTTACTGAGCTGGTTGGCATGCATTCCGTCACGCACGTGGCGGATGGGGCTGACGGTGAACAATACTTTCAGCCGGGGAATCCGCGCCAGCAAGCCGGAAAGCAAAGAGGTGTAGTCAGATACTATTTCACAGACAGAAAGCATACGGCGGGTAAAGCAGGACTCAGGTTGCTTATGACAATTGGCAACTACAGTTCCCGTCTTTTTATTTTCATAAACCCAGGCAGATCCGAAAGTCAGCAGCAGACAATCCAACCGGTCCAGCCTTTCATGGGCGCTTTTCAAACGCCCGTTAATGCCTGCCAATGTTTCCTCTGCAGAGACTGAGGAAAAACTACCATGATGCATGGCACTGTGCCAAAGTTCATGAAAGAGGAAAATATCGTTTTCATTGTAGCATCTGCCCGCAATGATTTCACGCAATGCCGCAGAAATGGAAAACGGATTATAAAGCACACCATAAGGATTGACGTCACAACGGAACTTGGCATCCGCCAGCCTTTGCCCCATCTCGGACGCAAAACAAGAACCCATCAGCAACAGATTATTCTCTTGCGAAAGAAGGGGCATACTGGAAACTACTTCTACAGGCGTATAAAGATTCATAAGCTCGGAATAAATAAACCATTCACTTTCTCGAAAAAAATGATGTACCAACTGCTTGCTACGCCACAAAGATAGTAAATTTCAATATATAACGGTCGAAACATAAAAAGGCAGATGATATAACCTTTCATTATATCATCTGCCTTAAATAAAAATACTATATATTCTATTAATACCAATTAGCCGTAGGATCAGCCACCCAATCTGCAAAACCTGGATATTTATCATTAATATCCTGACGTTCAGCAGTCCATTCATATCTTGTCTCTACACGTATCTTCTGCGGCGCTTTGCCTATCTCCGCTTTCAGTGTATATACTTCAGCATTTTGACCTTCCACTTTGATATTTACGGCACCGGTACCGTCAACTCTGTACATCACCGGAGCCTTAGTTGCCCCAGCACCTGTATTTACCATTGTAGTATTAGAAACGCCAAAGAGTCCATGAACTTCACGGCTATCACCGCCTACCTCAATATACAAAGGCAAAGTACCACCCGCAGCCTGCAGGGTAATGATAGTTGCTCCTCCATTGGTCGCTACATCAAACACGACATCGTTGAAGTCAAAATCATCACTGTCTCCAAGGTCTTCTGCTATGATTCTGTACGCATTCGTATATACGGCCGGAGAGATCTTCACAATCCAATCACTATAATATCCATCTGCAGCCACTTGTTGATTTGGGTTCTGTCCGGTAGCTTCAAAGTCAAATCCCACATAATAAGCACCCTCAATATATTGTATAGTATAATTATAGTGCATTTTACCATCCAGAGAAGCCCTATAGCCAAAAGAAGACGTTCCACTATTCTGCATTAGCATTATAGCCCCCTCAGTAGCATTAAAATTATTGATATGCTCATCTGATGCTGCAACCAAAAAATCCATATTAGAGTGTGAGCCACTTACATGTTGAACAAAAAAGTCGGTCCAATCCACACCAATGGATTGTGGATTCTGATGTGTTTTAAACCATTCCGTAACCACTTCTTTTTCTGTAGCCGTAATACCCTCGGGTACTTCCGTAAAATCTTTCCATTGATTGCTATTAGTGTTAGCAACACGCGTTGTCGGTGTTGCCCCAAATCCCCAATCCTGATCAACTGCAATTTCTCCATACTTCTGCACGAAAGCCGATGCATACTGTGCCTCTTTCTTAGCCGCCGCCTTTTCCGGGTCGAACAAATCGCTATCAGAACCGCAAGCGGAAAATACCACTACGCCCATAATAGCCAAAACTTTAAAGTCAAGCTTTTTCTTCATATCATTCATTGTTTATTCATTTAACAATTCGTGATTACACCCCATTCCGACACATATTACAACCAAGAATACCATCACATACAATTCAGAATTGTATAACATATTGATAAACAGAACATATTCCACTTCGCAATATACATAATATTATATCAACAACAACCAAAGCTTCTAAAAAGTTGCAATAAATAATTTATAAAATTGCATTTTTCAACAAACATCAAGTGTAGAGCAGCTCTTATCACAGACGGTCACGTGCGAGAATAAAAGTCAATCTTTGGAAGGATTAATATCTTTGCCTACCAAAATTAAATCATTCCTATATGGAGAAAAAATCGTTCCACCATGGTGGAACGATTTTTCCCCTAGGATGGAACAATATTTTCTCCATGGAGGAACGATTTACCATCAGGTATCTTTTCCCTTAACCATAGGCAGGCTGAACGAGAAATGTGGCGTATGCAAAGAGAAAGTAAAAACCGAAGTGAACAAAAGAGGCTTTTTTTCCTTCTAAAACTTCCCGTCATCCGTTTTCTTTTGCTATTTTTGCATTTTGTAATCTTCAGATTAGAAATGAGAACAGAACCAACAACATATAACTTGCTTAACACCATTACATTTCCCGAGGATTTACGCCAACTCAGCGTAGAAGAGCTTCCTGAAGTCTGTAAAGAATTGAGGCAAGACATTATAAAGGAGGTTTCGTGTAACCCCGGACATTTCGCTGCCAGCCTGGGCACGGTAGAGCTGACCGTTGCCTTGCACTATGTATTCAATACTCCGTACGACCGCATAGTCTGGGATGTAGGCCATCAGGCGTACGGGCACAAGATACTGACCGGACGCCGTGAAGCATTCTCCACCAACCGTAAATTCAAGGGAGTTCGTCCTTTTCCCTCACCAGAGGAAAGCGATTATGACACATTCACCTGCGGACATGCGTCAAATTCAATCTCCGCCGCTCTTGGCATGGCTGTTGCCGCTGCCGAAAAAGGCGAGAAAGACCGCCATGTGGTCGCCGTCATCGGTGATGGAAGCATGAGCGGCGGCCTGGCTTTCGAAGGACTGAACAACGCTTCGTCTACCCCTAACAACCTTCTTATCATTCTCAACGACAATGATATGTCGATAGACAGAAGTGTAGGCGGCATGAAGCAGTACCTTTTCAACTTGACTACCAGCAACCGCTATAACCAGCTGCGCTTCAAGACATCCAGACTGCTGTTCAAAATGGGACTTTTGAACGAGGACCGCCGCAAAGCGCTGATTCGCTTCGCCAACAGTCTGAAATCAATGGCCGCCCAGCAGCAGAATATCTTTGAAGGGATGAACATCCGCTACTTCGGCCCTATCAACGGACACGATGTGAAAAACATAGCCCGTGTCCTACGGGACATTAAAGATATGCAGGGACCGAAAATACTGCATCTGCACACTGTAAAAGGAAAAGGATTCGAACCTGCTGAGAAGAATCCCGATATCTGGCATGCACCGGGCAAGTTCGATCCGGAAACCGGAGAACGCCTCAAGGCGGACACCAGCAATTTGCCTCCGCTTTTCCAGGACGTGTTTGGGGAAACGCTGGTAGAACTGGCAAAGGAAAATCCGAAAATCGTCGGAGTAACCCCCGCCATGCCCACCGGCTGCTCCATGAACAAGCTGATGGACACCATGCCCGACCGTGCCTTCGATGTGGGTATTGCCGAAGGGCATGCAGCCACTTTCTCGGGCGGTATGGCTAAAGAAGGAATGCAACCTTTCTGCAACATCTACTCCTCCTTCATGCAGCGGGCATACGATAATGTCATCCATGACATCGCCCTGCTCCGCCTCCCCGTCGTACTTTGCCTGGACCGCGCCGGACTGGTAGGAGAAGACGGACCGACACACCATGGAGTTTTCGACCTGGCCTATTTCCGTCCGATTCCCAACCTGACCATATCTTCACCGATGGACGAACATGAATTGCGCCGTCTGATGTACACGGCACAGTTACCGGACCAAGGTCCGTTCGTCATCCGCTATCCCCGCGGACGCGGCGTATTGCTGGATTGGAAATGTCCGCTGGAAGAAATCCCCGTAGGCAAAGGGCGTAAACTGAAAGAAGGCAAAGACCTGGCAGTCATCAGCCTCGGTCCCATAGGCAACGTAGCCGCACGTGCCATAGAGCGTGCGGAGAAGGACAAAGGAATCTCCATAGCCCACTACGACCTGCGTTTTCTCAAGCCGCTCGACGAAGCGCTGCTGCACGAGGTAGGACTCAACTTCCAGCATGTTGTCACTATAGAAGACGGTGTCAAAAAAGGAGGAATGGGCAGTGCCGTACTGGAGTTCATGGCAGACAATGACTATATTCCCCATATCAGGCGTATCGGTGTACCCGATGCCTTCATAGAACACGGCACCATACAAGAGTTGTATCATCTTTGCGAAATGGACGAAGAAGGAATTTATACATTATTAATTAAGAATGAGGAATGAGGAATGAAGAATTCAGCTACGCGATGCAAGCACGCCGCATGGCAAATTCTTCATTCTTCATTCCTCATTCTTCATTTCCATAAAGAAAGTGAAAATAATTATTGCAGGTGCCGGCGCAGTAGGCACACACTTGGCCAAATTGCTGTCCCGCGAGAAGCAGGACATCATTCTGATGGACGACAACGAAGACAAGTTGAGCACACTGAACTCCAACTTTGACTTGATGACGGCTACGGCCTCCCCTACCTCCATAAAAGGCTTGAAAGAAGTGGGAGTGGGAGAGGCAGACTTGTTCATAGCCGTCACCCCCGATGAAAGCCGGAACATGACCGCATGCATGCTGGCAAACAATCTGGGAGCACAAAAGACCGTAGCCCGTATTGACAACTACGAATACCTGCTGCCCAAAAACAAGGAATTTTTCCAGAAGCTGGGCGTCGATTCACTCATCTACCCGGAAATGCTTGCCGCCAAGGAAATCGTGTCCTCCATCCGCATGAGCTGGGTACGCCAATGGTGGGAGTTCTGCGGAGGAGCCTTGATACTGATAGGCACCAAGATGCGCGAAAAAGCCGAGATACTGAACATCCCCCTCCATGAGTTGGGCGGACCGGAGCTGCCCTATCACGTGGTAGCCATCAAACGGGGAAGCGAAACACTGATTCCCCGTGGTGACGATACCATCAAGCTACATGACATCGTATACTTCACCACCACACGAAAATACGTCCCCTACATCCGCAAGATAGCCGGCAAGGAAGATTATGCCGATGTGCGCAACGTAATGATTATGGGTGGAAGCCGGATTGCCGTACGCACCGCCCAATATGTCCCGGACTACATGCAGGTGAAAATCGTGGACAACGACCTGAACCGCTGCAACCGCCTGACCGAGCTGCTTGACGACCGTACCATGATTATCAATGGCGACGGACGGGATATGGACCTGCTTGTGGAAGAGGGACTGAAAAATACGGAAGCCTTCGTTGCCTTGACCGGCAACTCGGAGACTAATATCCTGGCCTGCCTTGCCGCCAAACGCATGGGAGTCAGCAAAACCGTAGCGGAAGTGGAGAACATCGACTACATAGGCATGGCCGAAAGCCTTGACATCGGCACCGTCATCAACAAAAAGATGATTGCTGCCAGCCACATCTACCAGATGATGCTGGATGCGGACGTCAGCAACGTGAAATGCCTGACCTTTGCCAATGCCGATGTAGCGGAATTTACCGTTAAGGCCGGCTCGAAGATTACCAAACATCCGGTAAAAGACCTCGGTCTCCCGAAAGGAACCACCATCGGCGGACTTATCCGTCAGGGGGAAGGCGTCGTGGTTATGGGTAACACCCTGATACAGCCGGGTGACCATGTAGTGGTATTCTGCCTGAACATGATGATTAAGAAAATCGAAAAATACTTTAACTAATTGAGAATGAGTAGTTGGTAAATGATTAACTTCAAGACAATCATACGGATTATCGGTATTCTGCTATTGCTGGAAACAGTCATGTTTCTGGTCTGTTCGGGCGTGTCCTTCTACTACAGAGAAAGCGATATGCTCGACTTCTGGAAAGCAGGAGGCATCACAGCAGGGGTAGGCTTATTGCTGGCGGCTCTCGGCAAGGGAGGTGAACGGCAACTGACGCGCCGTGACGGATATGTACTGGTCAGCTTTGCCTGGGTGGCATTCTCTCTTTTCGGAATGCTGCCTTTCTATATAGGCAGATACATACCCGACATTGCCAATGCATTCTTCGAAACCATGTCCGGTTTCAGCAGTACGGGTGCCACCATCTTGGACGACATCGAGTCACTTCCTCATGGAATACTGTTCTGGCGCAGTATGACACAGTGGATTGGCGGCTTGGGAATCATCATGTTCACCATTGCAGTGCTTCCCATCTTCGGAGTCAGTGGCCTGCAGGTGTTCGCCGCCGAGGCAAGCGGCCCTACACATGACAAGGTTCATCCCCGTATCGGTATCACCGCCAAATGGATTTGGAGTATCTATGCCGGCATAACCGCTCTGCTTGTCAGTCTGCTGATGCTTGGAGGTATGGACTGGTTCGACAGTATCTGCCATGCATTTGCCACTACCGGTACCGGTGGCTTCTCCACCAAGCAGGCCAGCGTTTCCTACTACAATTCTCCTTATATAGAATATGTCATCTCCATTTTCATGTTTATCTCCGGCATCAACTTCACCTTGCTATTATTGTTCGTCAACCGGAAATTCAAGAAGTTCATCGGCAATGCCGAGCTGAAATTCTATTTCGGTTCAGTTGTGCTCTTCACTGCCGTCATAGCCATCGTACTTTACTATACCAGTCCCATGGGGATGGAAGAATCCTTCCGCAAATCCTTGTTCCAAGTAATTTCCCTCCATACATCCACCGGTTTTGCGACAGATGACTACATGCAATGGACACCCGTCCTGTGGGGGCTGCTTACCATCATCATGCTGATGGGGGCGTGTGCAGGCAGTACCACCGGAGGCTTGAAGTGTATACGTATGGTAATTCTTACCAAAGTCTCACGAAACGAGTTCAAACACATCCTACACCCCAATGCCATACTTCCGGTACGGATAAACAAGCAGGTAATCTCTCCCTCCATTGTCTCCACCGTACTGGCTTTTTGTTTTATTTATATCGCCATTATAGTCATCGGCACACTGCTCATGATGGCTATGGGTGTCGGGGCTGAAGAATCAATGGGCTGCGTCATTTCCAGTATCGGTAATATGGGACCCGGATTGGGTGAAACCGGACCTGCCTATTCGTGGAATGCCCTGCCCGATGCAGCTAAATGGCTGTTATCCTTTTTAATGCTTCTGGGTCGTCTTGAGTTATTTACCGTACTGCTGCTTTTCACACCGGATTTCTGGAAACGGAATTGATTTAGGATAAAAAGTGTAAAAATAATCATTTTTTGTTATGCGGGGATAGCAAATTGAACAATACTTATTATATCTTTGCGCCCTTGAAAGAGAGAATTGTGGTATGAAGCAATGCATTAAATACTGTTTAATCATAATCTTTGCAGCCCTATTGCACGACAGTGCAACCGGAGCTGCAGATATTTTGTGCGTTCCTGCCACCCGACAAGCAGAATGCTGTACGCTGTCACAAGCTCCTACCACCCAACAAGCAGTCCAGAAGTTCTACGACTTGTTTTCACCAAACTCCCTCTGCATAGAACATGTGGACCATACGCAAGTACCAACCAACAAAAGCGTACTCCTGCGCATGTACATCTACAAGATGCAGCAGCATGCCTATGCACCGGAATGCGACCGTTTGTTGAATCTGTCTCCTCATCCCGTACCCGACGCGAATTATTACGTGTTCGGGCTAAGAAAGATTATCATTTAGAAGGCCTGCAAGCGCAGACGCTTGCCCCTGACCTCGCCGGACAACAAATCAGAGGTTTTGTCCTCCGGTGCGATGTATCTATTATTATATATCTAAAATCTTATCAGGTTTATGAACTTTACTTTGTTAGTGGTCGTCTTATTGACGGCAATCGCTTTCGTGGGTATCGTCATCGCGCTCTCCAATGCGATAGCACCCCGTTCGTACAATGCACAGAAGATGGAGCCGTACGAGTGTGGTATCCCTACCCGCGGTAAATCGTGGATGCAATTCCGGGTAGGTTACTATCTGTTTGCCATCTTGTTCCTGATGTTCGAAGTGGAAACGGTGTTTCTGTTCCCTTGGGCAGTCATCACCCGCGAACTTGGCGTGGCAGGACTTTTCAGTGTTTTATTTTTCCTGATTATATTGATTCTGGGCCTTGCTTATGCCTGGAGGAAAGGAGCTTTGGAATGGAAGTAACAAAGAAGCCGAAAATTAAATCTATCCCTTATGAGGAGTTTACAGACAACGAAACGTTGGAGAAACTGGTTCGGGAACTTAATGCCGGAGGCGCCAATGTCGCCCTTGGCGTACTGGACGATTTCGTCAACTGGGGACGCAGCAACTCACTGTGGCCTCTTACGTTTGCAACCAGCTGTTGCGGTATCGAATTCATGGCCCTCGGCGCAGCCCGCTACGATATGGCGCGCTTCGGGTTCGAGGTAGCCCGTGCCAGTCCGCGCCAGGCAGACATGATTATGGTTTGCGGAACAATAACCAACAAGATGGCTCCCGTTCTGAAACGTCTTTACGACCAGATGGCCGATCCGAAATATGTAGTAGCCGTAGGCGGCTGTGCCGTCAGCGGAGGCCCGTTCAAGAAATCCTATCACGTGGTGAACGGTGTGGACAAGATTCTGCCGGTGGATGTCTACATTCCCGGTTGTCCTCCGCGTCCGGAAGCATTCTACTACGGCATGATGCAATTGCAGCGTAAAGTGAAAATAGAGAAATACTTCGGTGGAGTAAACAGAAAAGAAGAGAACCACTAATCAGTACTTAAAAATATGGAAATAAAATACATAGAGCCCTCAGTCCTGCACGACGAAATGCTGCGTCTGCGGAAAGAGAAACAAATGGACTTCCTGGAATGCCTCAGCGGTATGGATTGGGGAATACCCGACGAGAAAGACGCACCGGACACCCCCCGCGGACTCGGCGTAGTCTATCTGTTGGAATCTACTGTTACCGGCGAACGGATAGCGGTACGCACCGCCACTCTAAACCGGGAACATCCCGAACTTCCTTCCGTCAGCGATATCTGGAAAGCTGCGGATTTCAACGAGCGCGAAGTCTACGACTTTTACGGCATCGTTTTCATCGGTCATCCGGATATGCGCCGACTCTATCTGCGCAATGACTGGGTAGGCTATCCCATGCGTAAAGACAATGAGCCGGAAAAAGATAATCCGTTGCGTATGGACAACGAAGAAACGGTGGACACTACCATGGAATTGGAGCTGAATCCCGACGGTAGCATCAAAAATAAGGAGATGCAACTTTTCGGTGATGAGGAATATGTGGTGAACATCGGTCCCCAACATCCGGCCACCCACGGCGTAATGCGCTTCCGTGTATCATTGGAGGGTGAAATCATCGACAAGATTGATGCCAACTGCGGCTACATCCACCGGGGTATCGAGAAGATGTGCGAAAGCCTGACCTATCCGCAGACCTTGGCTCTGACCGACCGTCTGGACTACCTGGGCGCACACCAGAACCGCCATGCCTTGTGCATGTGTATCGAAAAGGCAATGGGCGTGGAAGTAAGCGAACGCGTGCAGTACATACGTACCATCATGGACGAGTTGCAGCGAATAGACTCTCACCTGCTGTTCTATTCTTGTCTTGCTATGGACCTGGGTGCATTAACGGCCTTCTTCTACGGTTTCCGCGACCGCGAAAAGATACTCGACATCTTTGAGGAAACTTGCGGTGGACGCCTCATCATGAACTACAACACCATCGGTGGCGTGCAGGCAGACATTGCTCCCGGCTTCGTAAAGAAAGTGAAGGAGTTTATCCCCTACCTCCGCGGTATCCTACACGAATATCACGACGTATTCACCGGGAACATCATTGCCCAGCAACGTCTGAAAGGTGTGGGTATACTCTCACGGGAAGATGCCATCGCCTTTGGAGCTACCGGAGGCACCGGACGCGCCAGCGGATGGGCCTGCGACGTGCGTAAGCGTATGCCATATGCCGTATATGACAAGGTGGACTTTAAAGAAGTCATCCGCACCGAAGGCGATTCATGGGCACGCTACCTTATCCGTATGGATGAAATTCTGGAGAGCCTGAAGATTATCGAGCAACTGATAGACAACATCCCGGAAGGAGCCTACCAGGAAAAGATGAAACCTATTATCCGCGTACCGGAAGGCACTTATTATGCAGCCGTAGAAGGTAGCCGCGGTGAATTCGGCGTCTTCCTCGAAAGCCACGGTGACAAAACGCCTTACCGCCTGCACTTCCGCAGTACAGGTTTGCCATTGGTATCGACCGTAAACACGATTTGCCGCGGAGCTAAAATCGCCGACCTTATTGCCATTGGCGGAACATTAGATTATGTAGTACCAGATATTGATAGATAAAAGAATTTACGATTTGACAATTCACAATTTACCATGCGGAATTACAGCGCAGCCAAATTGTAAATTGTACATTGTAAATCAAAAAGCGCCTCGTAAATTGTACATTGTAAATAGTAAATAGTAAATGAACAACGTGTTTGACTTTAGTATAATAACCAACTGGATACACCAGATGCTGACTTCCCTGATGCCGGAAGGTCTGGCAATATTCCTCGAATGCGTGGTGATTGGCGTATGCATCATCTTGATGTATGCCGTGCTTGCCATCATCCTGATTTACATGGAGCGTAAAATATGCGCCTTCTTCCAATGCCGCCTCGGTCCGATGCGCGTGGGGAAATGGGGATTGCTCCAAGTGCCCTGCGACGTCATCAAGATGTTGACAAAGGAAATCATTGATTTGAAATTCTCTGACCGGTTCCTCTACAATCTGGCACCGTTCATGGTAATCATCGCTTCTTTCCTGACATTTGCCTGCCTGCCCATCAACAAGGGATTGGAGGTATTGGACTTCAATGTAGGAGTGTTCTTCCTGCTGGCTGCATCGAGTATCGGCGTAGTGGGTATCCTGCTGGCAGGCTGGAGTTCCAACAATAAATTCTCGCTGATTGGAGCCATGCGAAGCGGTGCGCAGATTATCAGCTACGAGTTGTCCTGCGGATTGAGCATACTGACAATGGTAGTGTTGATGGGAACCATGCAGTTCTCCGAAATAGTAGAAGGACAAGCTGACGGCTGGTTCATCTTCAAGGGACATATCCCTGCATTGATAGCCTTCATCATCTACCTCATTGCCGGAAATGCGGAAACCAACCGTGGTCCCTTCGACTTGCCCGAAGCCGAAAGCGAGTTGACTGCCGGATACCATACGGAATACAGTGGTATGGGCTTCGGATTCTTCTATCTGGCGGAATATTTGAATCTGTTTATCGTAGCCTCCGTGGCAGCCACCATCTTCCTGGGAGGCTGGATGCCGCTACACATCGTAGGCCTGGACGGCTTCAACGCAGTGATGGATTACATTCCGGGATTTGTATGGTTCTTCGGAAAGGCCTTCTTCGTAGTCTTCCTGCTGATGTGGATAAAGTGGACCTTCCCTCGCCTGCGTATTGACCAGATTCTGAATCTGGAATGGAAGTACCTGGTACCCATCTCTATGGTGAACTTGATTTTGATGGTATTAATTGTAGTATTTAAATTGCATTTCTAACCGGCGTAGCGCCGGGGCAAGATTTCCTTGCGGATAATTTTAATAAAGGCAAAAGTAATGAAAGAAAAGAACTCTTATATCGGCGGACTCATACACGGCGTCACTTCTCTGCTGACAGGTATGAAGACAACCATGACCGTATTCTGCCGACGAAAGACTACCGAACAATATCCGGAAAACCGCTCGACATTGAAACTCTCCGACCGTTTCCGTGGCACGCTGACCATGCCCCATAATGATAAAAATGAACATCGGTGTGTAGCTTGCGGTTTGTGCCAGATGGCTTGTCCCAACGACACTATCAAGGTGACCGGCGAGATGGTTGAAACGGAAGACGGCAAGAAAAAGAAGATATTGGTTAAGTACGAATACGACCTCGGTTCGTGCATGTTCTGCCAACTCTGTGTGAATGCCTGCCCTCACGATGCCATCACGTTCGACCAGGATTTTGAGCATGCAGTGTTCGACCGCACGAAACTGGTCATGACGCTGAACCGTCCGGGCAGCCATGTAGAAGAAAAAAAGAAACCCGCTGCTCCCAAAGAAGAGACAACAAAGTAATTCGTTAATAGTAACTTGTAATTAAACAACATGGAAATAACTCTTGAAACAGTAGTATTCTACTTCCTTGCGGCCTTTATCACCGTATTTTCCATCTTGACGGTAACGACCCACCGCATGGTGCGCTCGGCCACCTACCTGCTGTTCGTACTTTTCGGTACGGCAGGCATCTACTTTCTGCTGGGTTACACCTTCCTCGGTTCCGTGCAGATTATGGTCTATGCCGGCGGTATCGTAGTGCTCTACGTCTTCTCCATACTGCTTACCAGTGGCGAAGGCGATGTCATCGAGAAGTTAAAGCGTAGCAGGTTCCTTGCCGGACTGGGTGCCACCGTGGGCGGTGCCATCATCGTAGTATTCATCACTTTGAAGCATAAGTTCATTGCCACCACCGACGTGGAACCTTTGGAGGTCAACATCAAGACCATCGGTCACCACATGCTGAGCGGTGACAAGTATGGTTATCTGCTTCCCTTCGAAGCTGTCAGCATCTTGTTATTGGCATGTATCGTAGGTGGATTATTAATAGCACGTAAAAGATAAGAATTATGATACACATGGAATATTATCTGATAGTTTCGGCTATCATGTTCTTCGCAGGCATCTACGGGTTCTTCACCCGCCGCAACACGCTGGCGATACTTATCAGCATCGAGCTGATACTGAATGCCACGGACATCAACTTTGCTGTATTCAACCGTTTCCTATTCCCCGGAGGACTGGAAGGATATTTCTTCTCTTTATTCTCCATCGCCATCTCGGCGGCCGAAACGGCTGTAGCCATTGCCATCATGATTAACATCTACCGCAACATCCGCAGCATCCAGGTGAACAAACTGGATGAGATGAAGTGGTAAGAGCAAGAATCGCCAAGCGATGTTTCTTGAATAGTAATAATTGATAAACATAGTATATATGGAATATACAATATTAATCCTTCTACTCCCTTTCCTCTCTTTCCTCGCTCTGGGACTTGGAGGTAAATGGATGTCACACCGCACTGCCGGCCTTATCGGAACTGCGGCACTGAGTGTGGTCGCAGTGCTTTCCTATCTCACCGCAGGAATGTACTTCAGCGCTCCCCGCCTTGCCGATGGTACGTACGAGGCGCTAATGCCCTATAACTTCAAATGGCTGCCTTTCACAGAAAGCCTCAGTATCGACATGGGTATCCTACTCGACCCGATTTCGGTTATGATGCTCGTGGTCATCAGTACCGTTTCGCTGCTGGTACACATATACTCTTTCGGCTACATGAAGGGCGAACGCGGTTTCCAGCGTTACTACGCCTTCCTGTCGCTCTTCACCATGTCCATGCTCGGACTGGTAGTAGCAACGAATATCTTCCAGATGTATCTGTTCTGGGAGTTGGTGGGCGTGTCCTCCTATCTGCTGATTGGTTTCTATTATACGAAGCCGGCGGCTATTGCCGCTTCGAAGAAGGCGTTTATCGTGACCCGTTTTGCTGACCTGGGATTCCTTATAGGTATCCTCGTCTATGGATATTATGCCGGTACATACACCTTCAGCCCTAATGAGATGGCGCTGGCAAAGGGTGGTGCGGCCATGATTCCGCTGGCCTTGGGACTGATGTTCATCGGTGGTGCCGGAAAGAGTGCCATGTTCCCGTTGCACATCTGGCTGCCCGATGCCATGGAAGGTCCTACGCCGGTCAGTGCACTGATTCATGCCGCCACGATGGTGGTTGCAGGTGTCTATCTGGTGGCACGCATGTTCCCGTTGTTCATAGAATATGCTCCCAGCGTGCTGCACATCGTGGCATACGTAGGAGCCTTCACGGCATTCTATGCCGCCAGCGTGGCATGTGTGCAGAGTGACATCAAGCGTGTACTGGCATTCTCCACCATCTCCCAAATCGGTTTCATGATGGTGGCGCTGGGTGTATGCACATCGGCCGACCCGCACGAAGGGGGACTGGGCTACATGGCAGGCATGTTCCACTTGTTCACACACGCCATGTTCAAGGCATTGCTGTTCCTCGGAGCGGGTAGCATCATCCATGCCGTACACAGCAACGAGATGTCTGCCATGGGCGGACTGCGGAAGTATATGCCCATTACGCATATCACGTTCCTCATCGCTTGCCTTGCCATTGCAGGTATTCCTCCGTTCTCCGGATTCTTCTCCAAAGATGAAATCCTGACGGCATGCTTCCAGTTCAGCCCCACTATGGGATGGATTATGACAGTGATTGCAGGTATGACAGCATTCTATATGTTCCGTCTCTACTACGGCATCTTCTGGGCCGGCTCAGAGCCGGGGCAAAAGTCGGCAAGCGATGGGAGCCACAGCCACACTCCCCATGAAAGCCCGCTGGCAATGACCCTGCCTCTGATGCTCCTCGCTGTGGTTACGATAGTTGCCGGTTTCATTCCTTTCGGACACTTCATCAGTTCCAACGGTGAAGCATATAGCATCCATCTGGATTGGAGTGTGGCAGGTACAAGTATCGCCGTAGCGGTGGTTTCCATAGCCATTGCCACTTATATCTATGCAGGTAGCCGGCAGCCCGTTGCCGATACATTGGCACACCGTTTCAAAGGCTTGTGGACAGCAGCTTACCACCGCTTCTATCTGGACGAGGTCTACCAGTTCATCACCCACCGCATCATCTTCGGCTGCATTTGCCGCCCCATCGCCTGGTGGGACCGCCATGTAGTGGACGGCTTCTTCGACTTCCTTGCTTGGGGCGCCGATGCTACCAGTGACGAGATACGCGGTCTGCAGAGCGGACGCATCCAGCAATATACATTTGTATTCCTGCTGGGCACACTGGCACTGATACTGTTACTTATATTGAATTAGTTATAACCCATAACTCATAACTTATTATGAACTTTTTATCGCTTTTCGTACTCATCCCCTTGCTGATGTTGCTGGGTCTTTGGCTCAGCCGCAACATCGCACAAATACGCGCGGTGATGGTGACCGGTGCATCGGCTCTGCTGGTTCTTTCTGCGGCATTGACCGTGATGTACCTCAATGCACGCCACGCCGGTGCCACGGATGAAATGCTGTTCCGTGCCGACATGGTCTGGTATCCTGCACTCAACATCCACTATTCGGTAGGAGTAGACGGTATTTCGGTAGCCATGCTGCTGCTTTCGGCAATCATTGTCTTTACCGGAACATTCGCCTCCTGGAGACTGCAACCGTTGACTAAAGAATATTTCCTTTGGTTCACCTTCCTTTCCATCGGTGTGTTCGGGTTCTTCATCTCGATAGACTTGTTCACCATGTTCATGTTCTACGAGGTTGCCCTTATTCCCATGTATCTGCTTATCGGTGTATGGGGATCGGGACGCAAGGAGTACTCCGCCATGAAGCTGACACTGATGCTGATGGGCGGCTCCGCCTTCCTGCTTATCGGTATTCTGGGTATCTACTACGGTGCTGGAGCCACCTCTATGAACCTATTGGAAATAGCACAGATGCACAATATTCCCATCGAACAGCAACGTATCTGGTTCCCGCTCACCTTCCTCGGTTTCGGTGTGCTGGGCGCTCTGTTCCCGTTCCACACATGGAGCCCCGACGGTCACGCCTCCGCACCGACTGCCGTATCCATGCTCCATGCCGGTGTATTGATGAAACTGGGAGGTTACGGATGTTTCCGCATAGCCATGTACCTGATGCCCGAAGCTGCACAAGAACTGGGATGGATATTCCTGATTCTTACCGGAATCTCCGTGGTATACGGTGCATTCTCCGCTTGTGTACAAACCGACTTGAAGTATATCAATGCCTACTCTTCCGTCAGCCATTGCGGCCTGGTGTTGTTCGCCATCCTGATGATGAACCAGACAGCTTGCACGGGTGCCGTTCTGCAGATGCTCTCTCACGGACTGATGACAGCCTTGTTCTTCGCCCTTATCGGTATGATATACGGACGTACCCATACGCGTGACGTCCGCGAACTCTCCGGTCTGATGAAGATTATGCCTTTCCTGGCTGTCTGCTATGTAATCGCCGGTCTTGCCAATCTGGGATTACCCGGACTCAGCGGTTTCATTGCCGAAATGACCATCTTCACCGGTTCGTTCCAGCATCCCGATACGTTCCACCGCGTATGGACAGTCATTGCATGCAGTTCCATCGTGATTACGGCAGTCTATATCCTGCGACTGGTAGGAAAGATTCTCTACGGAACCTGCACTAACAAGCATCACCTCACCCTGAGCGACGCAACCTGGGATGAACGCACAGCGGTCATTATCCTCATAGCCTGCGTTGCCGCCTTGGGTATGGCTCCGTGGTGGATTAGCGGCATGATTGGAGACAGCGTATTGCCGATAGTCAATGCACTGTAAATTGTAAATAGAAAATTATAAAACAGTAAATACATAGTCATGGATTATTCTCAATTCCTCCTGCTCAAAGAAGAGCTTTCGCTGATATTGGTCATCGTCATCCTTTTTGTCGCCGACCTCTTCATGAGTCCGGATGCACACAAGAATGACGGCAAACCGGTGCTGAACACCATGCTGCCAGTTGTTCTGCTGACCATACATACACTTATCACCATCGTCCCCGGTCCTGTGGCCGATGCTTTTGGCGGCATGTATCACAACCAGCCGATACAGAGCATCGTGAAATCCATCCTCAGTATCGGTACACTGATTGTATTCCTCATGGCACACGAATGGATGCGCCGTCCGGACACTGCCATCAAACAAGGTGAGTTCTACATTCTGACACTTTCCACCCTGCTGGGTATGTACTTCATGATTTCCGCCGGACACTTCCTGATGTTCTTTATCGGCCTGGAGACGGCAAGTATCCCGATGGCAGCGCTGGTTGCCTTCGACAAATACCGCCATCACTCTGCCGAGGCGGGTGCCAAATATATTCTCACGGCACTGTTCTCCAGCGGATTGCTGCTGTACGGATTATCCTTGATTTACGGTACGGTAGGTACTCTCTACTTTGCCGACATACCGGCACGCCTCACCGGCGACCCGTTACAGATTATGGCATTCGTATTCTTCTTCTCCGGCATGGGATTCAAAATATCACTGGTGCCTTTCCATCTTTGGACAGCAGACGTTTACGAAGGTGCTCCAAGCACGGTGACAGCCTATCTGAGTGTCATCTCTAAAGGCTCTGCCGCTTTCGTGCTGATGGCTATTCTCATCAAGGTATTCGCTCCGATGGTGGAGCAATGGCAGGAAGTGCTGTACTGGGTTATCATCGCCTCCATCACAATTGCCAACCTCTTCGCCCTGCGCCAACAGAACCTGAAGCGGTTGATGGCTTTCTCCAGTATCTCGCAAGCAGGTTACATCATGCTGGGTGTCATCAGCGGAAGCGCACAAGGTATGACGTCGCTGGTATACTACGTGCTGATATATATGTTTGCCAATCTTGCCGTATTTACCGTTATCACGATTGTGGCACTGCGGGCAGGCAAGTTCACACTTGAAGACTATAACGGGCTGTATACTACCAATCCGAAGTTGGCGTTCCTGATGACACTGGCACTGTTCTCTCTGGCAGGTATCCCGCCGTTTGCGGGCTTCTTCTCGAAGTTCTTCATCTTCGCGGCAGCTTTCGAAGGCGGCTTCCATCTGCTGGTATTCATTGCCCTTATCAATACAATCATCTCGCTTTATTACTATCTGAAGATTGTAAAGGCAATGTACATCAACAAGAGCGACGAGCCGATTGCAGCATTCCGCAGCGACAACTATACACGTGCCAGCCTGGCCATTTGCACGCTGGGTATTGTGGTACTGAGTATTGCAAGTGTGGTATATCAATCCATCGATAAGTTCTCATTCGGATTATAACCGGAAGGTATCATCGCTCACCACAAATTACGCAGATTGGCACAATTTATCTTTAGAAGTTCTGATAATCAAGAGCTTTGAGTTGTGTTAATCTGCGTAATTTGTAGTGAGTGTGTATTTTGGCACATTTCCATACTATACAATCGGCAGCACAAACCAAAAGCATGAGCCTTTCCCCGGTTCACTGTCCACACCGATTGTGCCACCCAACTGTTCTATAATGCTCTTGCTGATAGAAAGCCCCAGACCGGTGCCATGCACAAACGTATTCAGCTTTATAAAACGGTCGAATATCTGAGCCTGCATTTCCGGCTCGATGCCAAGGCCCGTATCGGCCACATAAAAACGCAAATGGGTTTCATCCACCTTATCATATCCTACACGGATACTTCCCGCAGTGGTGAACTTGATGGCATTGTTGACAAAGTTGGCTATGACCTGATTCAAACGGTTACGGTCACTGACAATCCGGCATTCCGGCAGATGACGGTCGAAGAGAACTTCCACACCCGGTTTGGCCTTCATCTTCATGAAGCGCACAATGTCCTCACACAGTACGTTCACGTCCAGTTCTTTTTCCACAAAGTCAAATGTCCCGGCCTCTATCTTGGACAAATCCAGTATGTCGGAAATCAGCTGCAACAGCAGGTCATTGTTTTCTTCGATAATCGCCATATACTGCCTTTTTTCCTCCATGTCCTCGGTCTCTCCCATCAGACTGGAAAAACCGACAATCGCATTCAGAGGCGTACGTATCTCATGACTCATATTGGCTAGGAAGGCACTCTTCAGGCGGTCGGCGGTTTCTGCCTTCTCCTTGGCTTCAATCAGCATAGCCTCCGTCTCCTTCAATTCCGTAATGTCATAGTTGACGCCTATCAGTTCTATTTGTCCGTTCTCCGGTTCGAACAGATTGACGACCACATTGGTACGTACCCAGTTCCATTTCCCCTTCTCTCCCGGACGTTCAATCCGCATCTCTCCCTGGAAATGTTTGGCTTCGCCCACACGGGCCTTACAGAAAAATTCGAGCATCCGCCTGCGGTCGCTGGGGTACATCTTGCTGTATATTCCCACGACATCCGCCAACTGGGTATTCTCGTCCTCTCCCATATTCTTATACCATTGCTTAATGGCATAGCCTTTCCGGTCGAGTAGGTTCAGCTTGGCATAACCTACCTTCGCATAATCCGATATAAGCAGGAAGAAATTCTCGAAATCACAGATACGGCTCATGGCATCAATCCGTTCCGTATTGTCGATGTTAATCATGGCATAGCCGGTAAAGTTACCTTTACTGTCATACACCTTACTCACTTTCGTATAAAGATGTATCACATCCTTCGGCTGTTTGGAAGTGGAGTAATACCCTTCAGTCTGGTCGAAAGCATAATTCAGGCGGAAGTCGACCATATCCTCGGTCTGTATACGTTCGGCCAATTGGGCGGACACATTCGGGTTTTCGAATAAGTTCACTCCAATGACATCCTGTTTGTCACGGACCCCGAATATCTCCATATCCTTATTGTTGATGTCCACCAGGAATCCGTCTTTGTCATAGATTTCCACTCCCGCCGGTATATTGGCAAAGATATTCTTGAACAGTTTCTCGCTATGGTCCAAAGCCTGGTGAGTCTGTACAGAGTCTGTCGTATCAAGGAATAGGGCCACCACTTCATTCTTTTCCGGAGAGTATATCACCACGTGGCAGTGTTTGTTGGTAAGCTCAAAACATATGTCTATTTCCTTGTGCGTCCCGGTGTTTACTATATCCAGCAGATATTCCAGCTTGGGAGCCGCCTCGCCTGAAAAAGACGAGGCAGTCTTGCCTATAAACGCCGATACGGGTTTTCCCAATAAATCGGCAAAGATAGAATTCGCATCTGTCACATAATACCCGTAAGGATTGTCCTTTTCATCACAGACAATGGACATCCGCACATACCCCAAAGGCATATAGCGGAACAGATTGCTGAGGAAAGTCCGTTCACGCACGGCCTCATCCTTCGTTTTGCGCAACTCTATACAAATGCTGATGACATTTGCCAACGAACTAAACCATTGGTAATCCTCGTTGGTCCACATTCGGGTACGGTCCACCAAATCAATGCCCATATATACCTGGTCATTGGCAACCAGCGGAGTTACCATCAAGGACTTTATATTCTGTTTCGCCAGAATTTCATATTCGGCATAAGCGTGCTCCGGCAGTTGCCCCAGCGTTTCCAGCAGAACGGGCTTTTGTGCCATAATCTGTGACGTCCACCACGGCAGGCTGTCTGTATAGACCCCCTGAAGCATTTCTTTCTCAGGAGCCACTCCCGAAGCCACCACCTCGTATGTACAGCTCTGGTACTGGCACTTCTCATCGTATTGGAATATATATACACGCCCGCCGCGAAAGAAATCGAGAATATCTTTCAGTATGTCGTAAATGCCCGCACTTATATCCTCGTCTTTCAGGAAGCGGAATAGGGAATGGGATATTGAGGTCTGCCGATAAAGTAAATCGTTCACTCTTTGCAAAGCCTGCTTCGCAGCCTCCTCCTTCGGCATCTCTACGCGCTGCAACACTCCGAAAGCCTTCAATGTACCATCCGGCAAATGCTCCTTATACCCCACGCGCGAGTAGACCCAGACCACTCCTTCGGTAGAATAGATGGGAAACGTCTGTTCATAGACTTCCATATTCTGAATGGCAAGGAACTCCCGGCTGATACGCGCCCGATAGTCTTCGCGTATCATTTTACCGAAATCCTCAAAGCTCAGGTATTCCCCTTCCAAGCCTAACAACTTACAGACATATTCGGAACAGAGATACTGCCTTGAAGAAAAATCAGCCTCCCACCAACCTATCCGGCCAAGGGTGGAAAGACGCCGGAAACGTTCACTATCGTCACGATGAACAGCCATATATTTATCAATATTGGTTTGAGATACAAAAATAGCTATAAAACTCCAATAAGCAACCATTAGAAACCTTTTTCGTCCCAAGCAGCCTATATATAAGGATAACAAACAATCCGGAAGAATGTGCGGTAACCAAATCGTAATAGATTTGAAAATGAAACGTATATTCCATGTATCACCGGTGTAATGTCATTGCCTCATCTTTGCAGCGGATTAAAAAACGTACAAAGAAAAGAGATGAGCACAAAGTTAGACTTAGGAAAGATTTTCTTCCTTATTTTATTCCTCACACTTTCTGCCATGGCTGCCATGGCAGGAACCATCAAAGGGAGTGTCACCGACCGGCAGACCAAAGAACCGCTGACGGGAGCTACCGTACAGATAGCCGAAACCCGTCAAGGTGTCATTGCCGACTTGGACGGGCACTACTCCATAGACGTAAAACCGGGCAACTATACCCTGCTCATCCGCTATGTGGGCTACAAGGACATCCGGATGGATAACATCCAGGCAGGCAACACAGAGATTGTGCTGAACTTCGAAATGGAAAGTGACGCGCAAACCCTGGGAGAAGTCTCCGTCATAGCAAAAAAGAATCTCGAAGGCGAACGTGCCCTGCAGATGGAACGGCAGAAGGCAACCCTCGCCATCGAAAACCTCGGTTCCAAAGAGATGAGCATCAAAGGTATCGGCAATGTAGAGGAAGGGGTAAAGAAAATAACCGGTATCTCCATTGCCAGCGCCGGGCAGCTCATCGTCCGCGGACTGGGCGACCGATACAGCACCACCACCCTGAATGGCCTGCCTATCGCCTCACCCAATCCGGACAACAAACTGATTCCCCTTGACCTTTTTCCGTCAAGTACCGTACAAAACATAACAGTAAGCAAGGTGTATGATGCCAGTGCTTTTGCCGATTACAGTGGTGCCCATATTGACATCAGCACCAAAGAGAACATTACGGAAGATTTCTTCAATATCAGCCTCAATACCGGCGGTAAGTTCAACACTTTAGGAAAAGGGCGATTCCAGATGGATAGAGATGGTTCGCTCTTCAAGACACCTACTTTGGACCAGGCTGCACTCAACATGGGCTTGCAAGAGTTTGATGAATACGTAAAGACCAAAAACATTTTCAACACTTCGTTTGCTGTAGAGAGGAAGAACTCCCTGCCCGAACTTGGAGGAAATCTTGGCTTCGGAAAGAATCTCGGCATCGGTAACCAGACATTAAGTTTATTGGCCTCCGTTAGTGCCAGCAATGGGTACCAGAATATGAACGACGCCTTTTATAAAACGTTGGAAGCCACGGGCAACGTACAAGACGACTTCGCCTACGACAGCTATGCCAACGAACTGAAACTCGCCGCACTGGGCTACCTCGGATATACCCTGCGCCACAGCGACCGCATCGGTTACACCTTCTTCTACGCCCGCAATGCCATCGACACCTACCAGCGCCGCGAAGGTGCCGATGCCGAAGGTCACGAACTCATCGGCAGCAACAACATCACCCATATCTACACGCTACAGAACCACCAACTGAACGGCGTGCACAACTTTGGCACGGACGACACATGGCAACTGGCCTGGGGCGGTTCCTACAGCAAAACCGGCAGTGAAGAGCCCGACCGCCGCCAAGTAATGTATCTCAAAGCCGACGACGGCAGCCTCAGCCTCTTCAAACTGAACCGCCAGGAAACCATGCGCTACTTCGGCGAACTCAATGAGGAAGAGTGGAATGCCAGTCTCGCCCTGAAGTGGAAGTGGAACGACCACAATTTTATCAAAGCGGGGTTCAATTATAAGGACAAAAGCCGCGACTATATGGGTACCCGCTTCTATTACAACATCAACAAACTGAATCCCACCATCACCGACATTTACGACACCGACGGCTTTCTCAATCAAGAGAACATTGCCAACGGCACCATTGTCCTGGAACGTAAGATGCAGCCTAAGGACAGCTACCGCGCCGGCAATGAAATCTACTCCGGCTATCTGCTTACGGACTTCTACCCCATACCCGCACTGCTGGTAAATCTCGGCGTACGCTACGAGCTGAGCAAGCAATGGGTGAAATATGCCACAGACGGCGGCGAGCGGTATGCAGAACGGCACGACCTGGACAAGAACGACCTCTTCCCCGCCATTAACCTGAAATACACGGTCAACGAAGAGAACAGCCTCCGCTTCTCCGCCTCACGTACCATCACCCGTCCGTCCTTCATCGAGATGGCACCGTTCCTCTACGAAGAATCCTACGGAGCAGCACAAATCCGCGGTAACGAAGACCTGCAGAACGGATATAACTTCAATTTCGACCTGCGTTACGAACTCTTCAAGAAGAATGGCGACATGCTTTCCATAACCGGATACTTCAAATATCTGGACAGCCCAATCGAACGTATCCAGCGACTGAAAGGCGGTGCCACGGAACACTCTTTCCAGAATGCCGACAATGGTATGGCAGGCGGTGTAGAAGTGGAATTCCGAAAGCAACTCATCAAAGATTTGCGACTGGGCGCCAATGCCAGCTACATGTACACCAACGTGAAGCTGCCCCAAGGTGGCGCCTACACCAACAAGGAACGCTCCCTGCAAGGTGCATCGCCCATTCTGGTTAATGCTGACCTCACCTACTCTCCCCGCTTCGGTGAGGATAGGCAGCTCAACCTTGCCCTGCTCTACAACCTGCAAGGCAGCCGTATCCACGCAGTAGGCGTATCAGGCTTGGGTGACGTGAAACAACAAGCTCTGCATACACTGAACTTCAGTGCCGGTTATAGCCTGAACAAGCACTTCAGTCTGAAGCTGCAAGTGAACGACCTGCTGAACCGCGACGTCATCTTCAAGCAAGACATTCCCACCACGGGGCAAGAAATGGAGGTGGAACGCTACCGTAAAGGAACGAACTTTGAAGTGGGGATAAGCTATAATTTGTAAGGACCGCATACCATATCAATAGAACCCATTACAATAAATCAATAACTAAAAAACAATGGAATTATGAAAGCAACGAAATGGAAATCCTACTCTCTGGCTTTGATAGCCGGAATGACTGTCCTCACCGCTTGTAGCAGCGATGACAACAACGACAATGGCGGCAACGGCAACAATGGAAACGGCAATGAAATCGAAAACGGCACGACCCTGAAAGGTACCATTACCTCCGACGTAACGCTGACCGCCGGCAGCACCTACAAACTGAGCGGCGAATACATCGTAGAGGACGGTGCCACACTGAACATCGAAGCCGGTGTGAAAATTATCTCCATCTACGACGACATCGTGGACTACATCCTCGTGAAACAAGGCGGTAAAATCAATGCCGTCGGTACCTCCTCCGCCCCCATTGTCATGACTTCTGAAAAGGAAGAGCCGGGAGCTTGGGGCGGCATCCATATCTGCGGCAAGGCCCACACCAATGCCGAAGGCGGTAAGGGCAGCTCCGAGATAGGCGGTGCCACTTATGGCGGCAACGACGATGCCGACAATTCGGGCACGCTGAAATACGTGCGTGTGGAATACAGCGGCTATGCCTTCGACAGTGAGCACGAAGCCAACGGTATCACCTTCTACGGTGTAGGCAATGGCACCACCGTAGAGTACTGTCAGGCCTACAAAGGTTCCGATGACGGCTTTGAATTCTTCGGCGGCTCGGTCAACGTCAGCAATCTGGTATCCGTAAGTTGCAGCGACGACTCCTTCGACTGGACCGAAGGCTGGAACGGTACCGCCACCAACCTCGTGGCCTACCAGGAAGCCGAAGAAACCCTGGGCTACGACTGCGACTGCCTTATCGAAGCCGACAACAACGAAAACAACTATGCAGCCACCCCGGTAGCCCATCCGGTACTGAAGAACCTCATCCTTGTAGGCAATAACTCCGCTGCCGGCAACCGTGGCATCCGTCTGCGTCGCGGTACCCAGATAGAGATAGACGGCGCCAAAGTGTGTGGTAAGAAGAACGCCGTCACCCTAGAAAGCGAAGAGACCGAAAACGCCTTGCTGGCAGGTACTTCCAAGCTTGCCAACATGACCGTAGACTCTGAACTGAAAAGTGAAAAGAACATCTATACCAACGACAATTTCGTGTCTGCCGGAAACACCATCGACACCAGCCTGAAATATACTTCATTCGACGACATCAAAGCAGAGTGCGAGTGGATGGCCGGTAACTGGGTAAAATAATCCTAAAGAAGAAAATAATAAAAGAAGCACACAACCTCTTTCAACAACGTGCCCCTTGGAGCAGAAAAGCATTCAAGGGGCACGCGTTATTTCCAGGAAAAAGGTTGCAAGCAATCACCCCTTTTTTTTCAGCTCCTTCTTCAATTCCTGCACCTGGAAGCTGAACAAGTCCAAATGACGGTAGATGCGCTGCATAAAACTACCTGCCGCCTTAAAGCAGATACGCGAGATACGGACTTTGTCTGCCGTGCACTCCTCTATCCGCTCCACCGGTTCGCTGGTGATGGCAGGATAGAAATTTCCAAGCCCCTTGATGTTCACCGTACGCCCGCTCGCCAGATAATCCGCTATAATATCCGGCAGTTGCACCAGCACGGACTGGGCGTCGCCCACTTGCAAGGAACTGACAAAAGCCAGCCTCTGGGCCAGTTCGTCATTGCTCACCGGTTCCGGCTGAAGCACTTTTGACGCCGCGTAGTAGCGCACCACTTCCTTGTCTCCACTCTTGTCCACCTTCTTGCGGACCACATAATTCATTGACATACCAATCTTTCTTTATAATTAGGTTAGTAAAAAATGAAAGATATTCCTGCCCGACGCGAGGCATATTCATAGCCTGCCCGCACAAAGCCTATACCTTGCGGCAGAGACTCCGTGACCGAGTACCTTTCACTATACGACTGAGTACCTAAAACACCCGGATGTATTGCCCCAAAACATGGGGATGTTTTCACCCAAAACACCCGGATGTAATACTCCAAAACATGGGGATGTTTTGGGAGAAAAGATGGGGATGTTCTGACCTTTCAGTATACGACTCAAAGGTACTAACTCCCTATGAGAAATGCAATAGGTATAGGACTTTTTGATGGTCGGAATCAAGCTCCTTTTTCTTCGGAAGCAGCAGGCAGTACACGCTGGAAATCTCTGCCGGACGGAGACTGGAATACCTGCAAATCGAATTCGGGGATAATTGCCAGCACATGGTCGAACACATCCGCCTGCACCCCTTCATAGGGCACCCAATCCTTCAGCGCACAGAAGAAATAAAGCTCTATCGGGATACCGTGGTCGGTAGGCTGGAGTTGGCGCACCATGCAGGTCAGTTCTTGATTTACGTCGGGAAGACTTTTCAAATAAGCCGTCAGATACGCCCGGAACACACCAAGATTGGTCTGGCGGCGTCCGTTGACGAGGATGGAGTTATCGATGCCGTTTTCCGCATTGTACTTTTCAATCACTTCCTCCGTCTGCTCCACATAATCTTTCAGTAGCTGTATCTTACGATATTTCGCCAGCATCTCCGGGGTGCAGAAACGGACGCTGGTCATGTCAATATTGATGCTACGCTTCACTCGCCGCCCACCGCTCTCGCGCATGCCGCGCCAGTTCTGGAAGGAGTCGCTGACAAGCAGGTAAGGAGGGATGGTGGTAATGGTATTGTCCCAGTTACGCACCTTTACGGTGTTCAACGTTACCTCTATCACCGTACCGTTGGCACCGTACTTGGGCATCTCAATCCAGTCGCCCACCTTCAGCATGTCGTTGGCCGAAAGCTGCACACCGGAGACAAAGCCCATAATGGAATCCTTGAATACCAGCATCAGGATGGCTGCCGAAGCGCCCAATCCGGCAAGTAGCGAAAGCGGGTCGCGGCCTATCAGTTCGCCCACGACCACAATGCCGCCCACCAGCCATAGGATGACTTGCATGGTCTGCAACATCCCCTTTAAAGGGCGGTCACGAAATTGCTCCTTCTCACTGTATACACTGTAAACAGCCTTCAAGAACGAGTTGACGAAACTCAGGAAAGTAATGATGATGTAAATAAGGCAGATACGCCGGATGAAATCCATTGTCGATGAACCGACTTCGACAAATGCCAATGGAACAAACAGATAGATGATGACGGGAGCCACCATGCGGCTGAGGTGCACCATCACTTTACGGTCGAATACGATGTCGTCCCATGTAGCTTTGGTCTTCTTCACCAGTTGTGCCACTACTTTCAGCAGAATTTTCCGGCATAGGGTATCTGCCAGAAAAGCAACGGCAAGTATCAGTGCAAAGGCTATGAATTGGTCGAACATATCAGCCCGGGAAGGGGATATGCCCCACCCGATTAAAAGGTCGTCTATCTTCTTCAATATCTCCATAATCGTATGTTTATCATAACGGCAATCTTATCTACGCAACTGTTCCTCCCGCTCGAGGAACTCCATAATGTCTTCTTTCAACCACTGATAAAGATAAAGGTTCTTGTAGCCGCTGTTTTTTTTCAGCATCACGGATACATTGACCTGACTGTTTTCATACCCCGTCAGTTCGTTGCGGAACTGTTCGTTGTGCCCTGCCAGACGCTTTATCTCCTGCTCGCGTTCACGACGCAGCACCGTACATACCGGGATAAGGATTTTCAGCACTACACAATCCATGATATGGTGTCCTTGGATATAAAGATAGGTATTGTCCGGAGTCAGTCCCAAACGTTCCAACTCCGTGCCCAGCTGCTCCACCCGGTCGATGTAGCGGGGGAAACGGGCTTGCAGTTCGGACAGCTTCGCCGACACCGTCTTTTGCATTTCGTCCAGACTACGGTAAGGGTGACGCAGATTTATCTCCTGCAAACGCACGCAGGCGTTGAAGTCGTACATCGGGAAAGTGTGCGTATCGTGCTGGCGGTAGAACCAGACATTCCACAGAAACAGCGGATAGGCAATCTGAGAATAACGCTTCAGAAAAGCGGGGAAGTCCAGGATATGCCGGTCGTTCAGCGTGGCCTGCACACAGACTTCATGCAGACTGTCGGCAAAGCAATGGAAGTTCTCAATGGCATAGCCATAAGTCTGAAAGATATAGGGATTCTTGTTTATCTTATGCGACACCTTGGTGGCACCTTGCAGCAGGAAGTCGTAGTCGCTGTCTACACAAGCTATCAGGCTGCGGCCCAGCTCTGCCGTATTCAGCGTGTTCATCAGTACCATTTTCTTGCCCTTTGCCAGCGAGGTGGCCGAGGGAAGCATCACTTGAAAATAACGTTCCTCATTCTCGAACTCAGACAACAGCGTCCGCCAGAAAGCGATGTCGTCATAGCTTTCCACATACGCCACAATCCGCCTGCGTGCCCTCTTGGGAGACAGTTTGCGGGCGGCGTCCAGATAAGCGGAAGTAAGGTTATGTCTTAGGGAAGTAGCCACGTATCCAGGGATTAAGGATTAGGGATTAGGGATGAAATCTCGCTGACTTCGGTCACTGCATCCAGCCAGCCTTCCATGATGACGGCGGGCGAATGGGTGGTGAGGATAAGCTGGACGTTGGGGTTCAAGTCGCGAATCATGCCGATAAGCTTCTGCTGCCATTCAATGTGCAGGGAGGCTTCCGGCTCGTCCATGAAAAGCACACAGCAGTCATTGTCACGCACCAGTACGGTCAGCAGGATGACGAGCATCTGCTTCTCACCCGAAGACAATTTGTAGGGCAACAAGCGCTCGCCGTTCTGATAGAAAACGATGTCATTGCTTTTGCGGTCTATCTTCTTATGGGTATAGCTGAAAAGTTCGTCCACCATATCCTGGAACTTCCGCTTGGGAATGGAAAGGGAGGGAGCCAGGCTACGCTGCTCTTCATCACCACTGAGCAGCTCTATCATCTTATTGCCAATGTTCACTTGGTAGTCCAGATAACGGCGCTGGAGCAGATAGAGTTGCCAGTCCAGTTCCGACTTCACGTTGGCATCGGCCATGCGTGCCGTAAAGTCGCCCATGATGAGGGGACGGTCATAGCTACGGATTACATCATAAGGGATAAAGGTGGCTGCGGGGTTGTCGAAGTAGACGTGTACCCCGTTCTTCTCGTCACTCTTCACTTCACCCGATGTCTGTTCCAGATAGTTGACCGAACGGTTCAGGATAGTGGTCTTCCCCACTCCGTTGATACCGGAAAGTATATTGACGTCAGGACGCAGGTCCCAGGCAATATTGTACCGATGCCACAATCCGTGTATTTCGATACGCTTGATGTAATTGGCTTGTACTTCCATGGTTTCTTGCTTTAATTAGAAGCAAATATACACGATAATCTCTTATTTCTACGCCTGCAAGGTAGAAAAATCATATAATGAAAGATTTTCTCTTTTCAGAAAATAGTTGTTCTTTTGCACCCGCAAAGAACAAAAGAGTATGAATAAGAACATTCAAGGGCATCTGTTCGCCCTTACCGCAAATATCTTATGGGGCTTGATGGCACCTATAGGCAAGTCAGCTCTGGTAGAGTTTTCCGCGTTGTCAGTAACCACATTCCGCATGGTAGGCGCAGCCGCCTGCTTCTGGCTCCTCTCCTTATTCTGCAAACGCGAACAGGTGGACCACCGAGACATGCTGAAGATATTCTTCGCCGCACTCTTCGCCCTGGTATTCAATCAGGGTGTCTATATCTTCGGACTCTCCATGACTTCACCCATAGACGCCTCCATCGTTACAACCACGCTACCTATCGTCACCATGATAGTGGCAGCAATCTATCTGAAAGAACCGGTCACCAACAAGAAAGTGCTGGGCATCTTTGTAGGAGCCATGGGAGCATTTATACTCATCATGAGCAGCCAGACCACCGGTGCCGGCAATGGCAGCCTCATCGGAGACCTTCTTTGCCTGCTCGCTCAAATCAGCTTCTCCATTTATCTGACCGTATTCAAGGGGTTGTCGCAGAAATACTCTCCCATCACGCTGAACAAATGGATGTTTGTCTATGCCTCCATGTGCTACATCCCGTTCTCTTACCACGACGTGGCTGCCATACAGTGGAGCGAAATATCTACAGCCGCCCTGCTGCAAGCGGGATATGTGGTTGTGGGAGGAAGCTTCCTTGCCTATATCTTCATAATGAGTGCGCAGAGGCTGTTGCGCCCCACTGTGGTGAGCATGTACAACTACATGCAGCCCATCGTGGCCTCAACCGTTGCCATCATCTTAGGATTGGGAGTGTTCAATTTGGAAAAGGGAATAGCCATAGCCTTGGTATTCCTGGGAGTGTACATCGTGACACAAAGCAAGTCACGCCAGGATTTCGAGAAAGAAAGGAAAGCCGTATAAAACAGCCGTTCCGCCGTCACAGTACTCCGGCACGTACCCGGCTCAAAGACTCGGGAGTCATTAACAGATAAGATGCTATGTGGTTGACTGAGGCACGCCGGGCTATCTCCGGATAATCCCTGACGAAGCGCGCATACCGCTCGCGTGAGGTTTCGAAACGCCAAGAGTCTGCTTTATATTGGGAAACCATTAAAGACCCCTCCAATAAATGGCGAAGCAGACGGGCTATATGCAGGTAGCGCTCAGAGAGTTCGACCAGTCCTGCATACGAAATGCTCCAGATGACGCCTTCCTCCAGGGATTCCAGCTGAAGGCAATTACGCCGTCCGGTGAAAAGGCTGACGATACACATAGCGCCGTCACCATCGCAGGCAAAGTTCTCTGTAATGTCTCGGCCTTCTTTGAAATAGAACTGGCGAAGCAGTCCTTTCTCTACGAAAACAATATCCCTGGCTATATCTTTCTCACTAATCAACAGTTCTCCTTTGTGCACCTCACGGCGTACAAACAAACCGGCAATGAGCTCCAGCTCCTCAGAAGGGAGTTCATGAAGGCGGCGGGTAAACCGCCGCGCCACTTCCATGTTGTTTTCCTTAGTCATCAATATAGGGAAAGGGATATGCCCTTATTTCTTCAGTTCTGCAAAATAGGTGTCCAGCAAGTTCTTGGCAGCCACAAAAGAAGTCAAGTTGCCTTGTAGCACTTGGTTTTCCTTGCCAGTCAGCATCGCTTCAATCTGCGGATTGTGGTAGAAGCTGTCGCGTAACTGTTCGTTAATGGTCTCGTACATCCAGTATTTGCTTTGCTCATTGCGGCGGTATTCAAAATAACCGTTATCTTTCACAAAGTCAATGTATTTGTAGACCATATCCCACACTTCTTTTACACCAAGATTATAGAAACCGGAATAAGTCAGCACTTGGGGTGTCCAACCGCTCTCCGGAGCCGGGAAGAGGTGCAGCGCATTACGGAACTGAGTTGCTGCCAGCCTGGCCCGCTCCAGATTGTCTCCATCAGCCTTATTAATGACAATGCCATCGGCCATTTCCATGATGCCGCGTTTGATGCCTTGCAACTCATCGCCCGTACCCGCCAGCTGTATCAGCAGGAAGAAGTCTACCATGGAATGTACGGCAGTCTCACTCTGCCCCACCCCTACCGTTTCTACAAATATCTTGTCGAAACCGGCAGCCTCACAAAGCACAATCGTTTCACGCGTCTTGCGTGCCACACCACCCAGCGAACCGGCAGAGGGACTAGGACGTATAAAGGACTTGGGATGAACGGAGAGTTTCTCCATACGCGTCTTATCACCGAGAATACTACCTTTGCTGCGTTCGCTGCTCGGGTCAATGGCAAGAACGGCCAACTTGCCGCCGTGTTCCTCCAGTACATGCAAGCCAAATACATCAATAGAGGTACTTTTACCGGCACCGGGCACGCCACTGATACCCACACGGACAGAGTTGCCCGAATAGGGCAAACACTTCTCTATCACCTCCTGCGCCACAGCCTGGTGCTCCGGTTTCACACTTTCCACCAGTGTCACAGCCTGGCTGAGTACCGTAACATCACCTTTCACTATACCCTCCACATAGTCTGATACGGAAAGCTCGCGTTTCTTCCGCCTGGGACGGTTCTTTAAGTAAGGATTGACCGATGAAGGTTGCTCAATGCCTGCATTGACAACCAAGCCTTTATATGCTTCATTATTTTCGGGATGTTCCATGGTTTAATGTGCTAATATGGTTAATATGCTAATGTGCTAATATGAGGAATGTGCTGAATATATTAATAAGCTTTTATGATAATCTCTACTATCTCCATTAGCATATTGGCACATTCCTCACATTAACACATTACTTAATATTGATTTCGACTTTCGGTTGCATCGGGTCATTGGTAATCATCAACAGACGCAGATGACGACGCTTCTTGCCTATATTCTTCTTCACTACCGTTACCCGCAGGCGGGTGCTTTCGCCGGGTTGCAATACGCTCTTCTTGAGGTTAACTCCCACTGCCGGGTGGAATACCTGGAGCTTGTTTATCTGTAAAGGAGAACGCCCGGTATTGGTAATGGTAATATCTTGACGTGCTTTTGACTTCTTGGCCAATATCGCACTCATATCAACTTCTTTGGTAGAAAGGTTGATGGCAGGAGCATTTGCCTTCTCCACTTCCGTCATTCCGGAGAAATCCGGTAAAAGAATGGCAGAAACGGGAATTTCGTTTTCATCGCCCACTTTGTCACCGGAGAAACGAGAAAGATAGACCGACGCTTGAGTCAGTCCGAGGTCAGTCAGTCTTTCCGAATTCAATGTAAGTGTAATCACTCCTTTTTCTCCCTTTTGCAATACATTAGGTTCTACTTTTGTCTGCAAATAAGGGGGTAGATGCATCAGTACCGGTTCATAAGGACGGTCGGAAAGATTGACCACGCCGATATGAATCACCGGCTGCTCACCATGCTGAATATCGGGAAAGTCGAGGCTGTTCTTGTCAATACGTATCTGGCCGATAAGATAAGGGTGCGTCTTGGTAAAGTCCTTGATTTCCTGTACTACTTCACCATTGAACTTCAAATAGACCAGATTGGGTTGCGCATTGCTGTAAATAGCCACAGATTTCTGGAAATGCCCCAATGCCTTGGCGTCAAAAGTCACATTCACCGTTCCTTTTGCCCCCGGAGCAATAGGCGTTTTTGTCCACTGGGCTACGGAGCAGGCGCAATCCGGCTCCACTTCTGTAAGCACTAAAGGCTGGTCACCCGTATTGGTGATGGTATATTGCACAGTCACGGGATGCTTCCATTCTATCTGACCGAAACTGTACATCTCTGTATTTGAGGTAAAACGAGCTTGCGCTACGGCAGTCAATACCACACCTGCAAGTACATATAAAGTTATCAATATCCGCTTCATCTATTTTTCTTAATATCAAGATTTCCTAATTCTGCCACTCTCATTCAATATTAGTCGGACAAAAATAGGTGTTTTGTTCGAGAATGAAAAGTTTTATTCCAGGATATTCTCAGAGGGCTATAAATTAGTCAAATCCGTCACTGTGCGCTTTAAAAGAACGGGATTAAAGAACGTAAAAAAAGAACGAACTTAAAGAATCGTCTTATGAATGCACAGTTTTTTATCAATGAGATCGGATGCAATTTCAACCTGAGGAAACCAAAGTCCGAAAAGCCTACTAATATCTATTTTGTAGCACATATCAAGAACAAACAGATAAAGCTTTCTACCGGAGTAAGAATATATCCGGACCAGTGGAACGTAAAGAAGCAGGAAGCGTATATCAGTTGCCAATTGACTGAACTGGATAACGAGAACAATACTATCGTCAACGAGAAAATCAATAAGTTGAAACTTTATTTTTCCAAATACAAACAGTATCTTTGCGACCACTCTGAAGAGATCGAGACCAAGGTTATCATATTAATATCTATAAGAATACTATGAAGAAAAAACGAAGAAACCGGCTATCTTTATCATGAAACCAATTGTCGAGGAGAAGGATGGCGAAGAAAGTTCAAAGGACTAGTACCGGTTCAATATTGACAAGTTCAAACGGTTTCTGAATAAGAACTCTATACCCGATACTTGGGATAGCATAAACTTGGATACATTCACCAAATATCAACAATACTTGATTGAAGACGGCAAGAAAGCTTTCACTGTGAAGAACATTATGAAAGGGACATTCTTTTCAGTGCTTCAAAAACTTCCAAACGACTTGATATCCCTTTCAAGTGGGATGAAAGTAATCTTGAAAGCTTTGAACTTGTGAAAGACAAATCCAACAAGAAACTGGCGCGTAATAAGAAGGCAGCACTGACCAGAAGAGCAAATTAAACAGCTCTACGAGAATCAACTAAACGGTACCCCAAATCAAAAAGAAGACGAAATAAAGAACTTGTTTGTACTTCAATGCCTTGTAGGTCAACGCATCAGTGGGGACAATGAAAGAGATAAAGAGAACGGTACGATATCCATCATTCAGAAAAAGACTATATCTAGAGCCATTATTCCTCTAGTGTCGTTAGCAGAAGAAATCATAAACAAGTACACCGGAAAGGAAGTAGAATACTATAGAGAAAGTCGAAGAGAGTTAAATATTAAATCAATAGCCATAAACCTATAACTTATGAGGAGAATGGTACCAAATACACCAAGCCTCTTTACGAACTGCTGCACACCCATTCGGCAAGACACATCTTTTCTACTATCATGTGTCGTATCTACCATCATATGTCGTAAGGATATTCCACGGGAAGATATAATTATAGCAATCGGTCATGAAAACACCCAAATGCTGGATAAGATATATGCCCACTTGACCACTAAAGATAAAGCCCCAAAGGTTACCGGTACTTTCAAAAAGGAGTTGAGTGACAACATCTTCGTCATAGGAGAACAGTCGGAATTGCCCCAAAGGGAACTTATAGACCAAGAAAGAGATATCTTCAACTACGTCTTTGCGAGTAACTTGTTATTGAAACTATCCAAGCTACGGAACAAGGGAATAGACATAATCAAACTGTCCAACATCGAAAAGGTTGTCTGGCAATCTCAGCCTTTTGTTCTCTTGAAAAGAAGCCCGCCATTGACACTAATTTTGTCAATGACGAGCAACTTACTTTTCTCTGATTTTACATTAGAGAATGTATCAAATAAGGTTTAAATTACTGATTTTCATACCTCCTATTTCTTATTCTATATAAATCCTATTGAATTTAATTTACCTTAATTAAAAAATTCTTATGTAAAGTAAATTTCAACCAATCGTATTCTATGCATATTTTTTAATGCTTGTTTGTATATTCCAATTTCATTGGTATCCCAATGGGGCATCGGAAAACAAACAAGCTTTAAGTTTATTTGATTGTACTACGACATTCTACGAACTGAAAATCTCAGTCTGACAATGTTTTTTCTCACTACATATGCCATATTCATTCAATATTCAAGTTTTTTTCCGGAATAAAGCGCAGAGTATAAGTCAGTTCTTCCGCACCTTGATAATTTCCCGGATAAGGAGTTTCATAGTGGGGAAGACAGCAGTCCGAAAAACAACTGTTATTACCTATACCACGCTGCCAATAATCAAAGTGGGCAAACAGTTGTGGATGCACTTCCAGATCTGACCAATGGAGTTTGGTATAGTGTGTATTATGGTTCCAGGCAAGTTCATCATAATGGGACAATGAAAAAGAGACCATACCTTCCGTCTGAATGCGGAGACTTAATCCATTAGCCTTATTCATCAGTGTCATATCGCGCAAGTCCTGGTGGTCACCATAGGTCTGTGGGTGTATATTTTCATCCACCATATCACGGATGGTCGTAGTGTACCTGCCCAAATAGGAGCCGGTTTGCCGGTCTTTATAATTGCTCCAAGGACCTTTGGCATAATATTCCACCTCCTCGAAACCGGGAGCGAACTGCATTCCTATGCCTAAACGACGCAGGCCACGACGCTTGGGCTCAAAAGTGACCTTCATATCCAGAGCCCCGTTAGGATATACGGTATAGACAACCGAGTAATCAGTCTTGGTACCTATGGCATTCATCGAGATGGAAGCCCGATTCTTATTCATCCCAAGCGGTGAAGTTATCCGGTGAGCTTTGATACCTGTATCCGCATAATCGTAACCACCTGTACCATCATTGGAATCTTTCAAACCCTGTTTCCCTTCCGTATCATTATCTATACGACGAAAATCACTGTATTCCGGTACGGCTGCCAATAACTCAAAGCCCTGGTAGATGTAACTTGCTATCGCTCCGCTTTCATTGAATTCTATAGAAAAATCTTTACCAATTACTTTATTACCTTTCACTTTCATCTTGCCCTTCAACTCAATGGCCTGCAAAGGCACTCGTCCGTTGAGTTTGAATTGCTCATCAGCCAACCGGTATCCCTTCCTTGCCCATGGTTTATCTTCTTTCAAGCATAAACCGACAAGAAGGGCATATTCAGCATCATCCTTCACTGTTGTCCGATAGGGAATATTCAGACTGGCCTGTTGAAGGGCAGGGATGTCCACACTCATTGTATCCTCCTCCACTTGCACGCCGTCTTTCAACACAACATATTTCAGATAAAACAAGTCACTTAAATTATTGAAGGGATATTTGTTCCTGACAGTCATGGATTGGCCGTTAATATCCTTAAATTCCACGTATTGATAGACCTTCTTCACTTCCGTCAACTTGGCTGTCCATTTACGGTCAGGAGTGACAATCCCGTTATTCAGATAGTTCCCTTGAAAAGCCTTGTCATTATTAGCATGGTTGTTGAACCACGGGTCATAATCATATCCTCCGGTCCAGGCATGGAATCCATTTTTATCAGTCAGTCTGCCAGACTTAATGTCGACAGGATTATAAATACCCTGATCTACCCAGTCCCAAATACAAGCACCGATAACCCCTGTACTATTTTCAATGTTCTGCCAATAATCCACCAAATTGCCTACGGCCTGCCCCATCGCATGAGCATACTCGCAAATAAAGAACGGCCGTCCGTTATGGCCTTTCATCAATCGTTGCAAGGCACCAATGCTTGTATACATTTCCGAATACATGTCAGAAGCCATGTCACCGTGGCAGTGGATGAATCGGGAATCAAGTCCTTTAATTGCATTATAACAATGGCGCATGTTGATTCCCCCGCCATTTTCGTTTCCCAACGACCAGAATATGACGCTTGGATGGTTACGGTCGCGCAAGACCATACGTTCATTACGGTCAACAAACGCCTTAGTCCAGGCAGTATCACGAGTTAAAGAATTATTACCATGGCATTCCAGATCCGCTTCATCCATAACATATAATCCATAGGCATCAAACATGGCATTCATCTTAGCGTGACGGGGATAATGGCTGGTACGTACTGTATTGACATTAGCCTGCTTCATCAAGGTAATGTCCCTCAACATCGTTTCATTGTCCACATAGCGACCATAAAGAGGATGCGCATCGTGTATGTTTGTACCTTTAAAGAATATACGTTTACCGTTGATTGTGAAATAATGGTTGTCTCCATTGTCCACTAACTGAATATTCCGGAAACCATATTTGGTAGAGAAAACCATCTCTTCCCTGCCGTCCGTCAGCTGTGAAATAACAACATTATATAAATAGGGATTCTCTGTATGCCAAGGGACAAGATTGTCCAGCAATCCGGTTGAAAGATTAATTTCCGTCAATTTCTCATTAATTTCAACTTGTCGCTCAACATTGGAAATCAATCTATTATCCGCATCCAGCAATTCCATCCGAATGGTCTTTCTTGCTTTTCCACCATCACGATTGTCAACCTTCAATGCGACGTTCAAGCTACCGGTTGTTGCATCCTCATTTTGTTGGCTTACGGTAATGTAATGGTCACGTACAAAAACCTTTGGAGTGGCAAACAAATATACGTCACGGTGAATGCCGCTTAGACGCCACATATCCTGACCTTCCAGATAGGAGCCGTCACACCAGCGATATACGCGTACCGAAAGCTGATTCTTTCCCGATTTGACAACCTTGGTCAGATCAAACTCTGCAACGTTATTGGCTCCTTGCGAATAGCCCACGAACTTCCCATTTACCCATACCGCACAGCAACTGTATACCCCATCAAAATGGATAAAGATTCGTTTGTCCTGCCAGTTTGCCGGTAAATCAAAAGTCCGGCGGTAAAATCCGGTTGCATTATGGTCTGTGATGCCATGTTCCTCATGCCCCCTCATGGCATATGGAGGCTCGTTGACATATGGATAGCCGGTATTGTTATAAGTCGGTAAATTAAACCGGGCGTCCATTTCCCAATTCATCGGGACACGAATCCTATCCCATGTGCTGTCATCCAAATCAGCCGATTGGAACTCACTTGGACCAGGGCCTTCTTCTGTACCTCTCACCCACTTAAATTTCCATGTGCCATTGAGATTTAATGTCATGGCTTTCTCGGGGTCAAGCCACGGCTTATCATAGCGGCTATCGTTCAACAATTCTGTTTTTGAGCCATAAGGGATATATGATGCGTGCCCCTCCTCCTTATTGACTCCTATCACATGCTGATCGCTAATCCATCGGATATTGAACTCGGCCGACTTTTGCGGATGTTCTGTCATAACATCGGAGAGAGTATTATCCCCATTGGGAATTGCATATACACTTGTTGCAAGCGTAATTATAATTCCTAAAATAAAAGTAGATTTTCCTTTCATTGCACTAACATCTTTTTTGATCAATTACTAAAAAAGGGGTTATTATTATCATAATTAGTTTCCAATTCTTAACTTTTGAGTATTTCGTCTATTATCAAGTATTCTTCATCGCTAAATTTCGGACTTTGCAGAGCCGTAAGGTTTTGGTGTAACTGCTCAGGAGAACTGGCTCCAATCAGAACACTTGTCACTTTGGGATTTTGTAATATCCAACCAAGTACCATTGCCGAAAGAGATTCTCCCCGCTGCAGAGCCAAATCATTGAGACGACATACACGATTATGTATTTGCGGTGTAAACATTTCTAAGCGCAAATAACGTGGGTCATTAGCCATACGGCTATCAGAAGGAATACCATTCAAATAACGGTTGGTCAGCAGTTCTTGGGCCAAAGGTGAGAAACTGATGAAATCGACACCATTATTGGCTGCTCCGTCAAGTACTCCTCCGCTTTGGGGAGCTTGATCTAAAAGATTAAATCGTCCTTGGTAGATAAGACAAGGAACATCGCGGTTTTGCAGATATTCATACCCAGCCTGAGCTGCATCCAAAGGCCAGCGTGACAATCCGATATAAAGAGCCTTCCCCGAATGCACTATATCGACCAAAGTTTGTAATGTCTCCTCCAACGGAGTCAAAGGGTCATAGCGATGACAATAGAAAAGGTCCACATAGTCAAGATGTAAGCGGTGGAGACTCTGGTCCAAACTTGCCATAAGATGTTTGCGAGAAGCCCACGAGCCATAAGGACTATCCCACATACCATAAGCGGCTTTAGTGGCAATAAAAAGCTCATCCCGATAAACGGCAAAGTCATCATGCAGGAATTTGCCAAGTCGCAGCTCCGCTTCTCCAGGAGTGGGTCCATAATTGTTGGCCAAATCGAAATGAGTTATACCGGCATCAAAGGCCGCTCGCACAATGGCACGGCTTTGCTCTTCGGGGGTGACATTACCGAAATTATGCCAAAAGCCGAGAGAAATCGCAGGAAGCAGTACCCCTGATTGTCCACAACGCCGGTACGTCATCTCAGCGTAACGATTAAAATTAGCTAAAGACATATAGTATATACCAAAATTAATTAATACAAAAGAATTCTCACTGATGTAATTCTTCTTAATCGTTTCTTATATCGAACTCGCATTAATTTAATCTTTGAGGCTTAGTTTTTTGTGTTTCCATTTTATAAGGTAGCTTCCATACATTACCTTTACTATCTCCAAAGTATAGTTCTGATATACTCATTTTATTGGTATCACCATCGCCCCAGAAATACATAAATGGATCTACCCCATTCACCACTTTTCTTATATAATTATGATTTCTCTTGCTATTCCTTGTTATCTGTTTTTTCTTTTTCCAAGTTATACCTTTATCTTTGCTTTCCCACATTACTACTTCTCCACCACATCCCCATTTTTGAGGTCCTTCTTCGGATGGTATTATCACAAGCCATCTTTTTTCATTTATCCAAAGACTGCCTGTATCATAATTATTGTTTGAAGTCGTAATATGTCTGTTTACCCACTCTTTACCGTCCCAACGAATGGTAGACCATTGTCTTGGCCCATTCTCCGGGCCCGGTTCAGGACCTTTCCCAGAAAGATAAAGAGCCACAGGAAAGCCATTTTCATCAAACGCCATATCTTTTATATACACATTTTCGCCTTTACTAAAAAACTCTTTCACCAGAGTAGGATTACTCACTTCCGTGATAGGCAAATTCAATGGAGTATTCTCTACCGTTGTCCAATTCCTACCAAAATCGGTAGTTTGCATGTAATAAATATTAGTCCTACGATTTCCAATTCCATCAGGATGCCAATTGTAGAAGAATCCAACTTTATCTCCACCCTGCCCACTTATTTGATAATGTCCTGCGTGTTTATCAGTTTTGCGTTTTATCGCCACCAATTGTTTGTCTTGCGTCCACTTCATGCCATCCTCATCACTTGTATTGAAATATAATAGTCTTACACCATGATATTTTGTGAAAAGATGAAGAAAGCCTTTGTCTTTGATATATTTTGGTTGGGGGTACGTCATTTCCTCTTCACTAATAAGATCAAATTTATCGACACTATAAGGCTCCACACTTCTATATTTATAACCCGGGCGCTCCACTCCGCGACCGCTGACAAAAACCCAAACATAGCCTTTGGGGTCTATAGCAATAGAGGGATTATCATGAGGATCGTATACTCCTCCTTTGTCATGAACGACAGTTGGTCTTGAAACCGTTTCCGTCTTATGATCAAAACATGCTGCCATACATAATAAATAATTACCATAATCTTTAGAGGCGTGTTTTTTCTCCGGAATATCTGCATTTGATGATCTACCTTCTGCAATTCCACCATAAACAAAAAAGGTTTTATTCACTTCGGGTGCATAAATAGCCAGCGGTATATGTTTTGCGGTGTATGTCCCCAATCCTCCCGAATATTTGTCTCCATACTTTGAATATTGCCCAAGAGTAAACCATACACCTTTAAATCCATCTATTTTGGTATTATTCAAAGTTTCTTGTGCATTTATCTCAACAATAAAGAAGAGAATACTTAGAATTAAAAACACCTTTTTCATATTTCATTATATTATAATTTCAAATATTCATTCTTATGATTTTTATACCCCAAGAATCTATTTCTTCAGTGCCTGTCCGCTCTTTAATTTCCAGACCTTTTTGTTTTGCTACAGAAAGATTAATATTCCATTTCACATTGTTTGCCTTTTGCTGCTGGTTAAGCAAAACAAGATAGAATGCTTCTGTATTTTCCGACTTCATGAAAAAATAATCTATATTGGGATTATTCACTTCCAACAAACCGGGATATAATAGCAAAGATACTTTTTCATCGTTGAATCTCCCTTTCTCAAAACCAATAGGCTGGTGAGGCCCCACTTTAGGAGACACGTATCCTCTGGGAAAGAAAATGGTATTTCCCGATCTAAATTCAGCTTCTGCTACCAGATAGTCCATAATCCAGCCCACTTGCCACCATCCGTGATGGGGAAATACACCCGGTCCTTCATCAAATCGTCTCCAATAATAAGATGCTACATTATTGTCTTTATCCACAAAAGCATCCCGCCCAATCGCGGCAGCTCTTGCCATATCCAAGAAAATAGCCTCCTTCGTCAACTGATATATTCTAACAAACATACCCGCGTGGCTTGACAACAATATGGGGCCATTATTCACGGCAGAACCGATAGTACCGCCATGTTCAAACCCAAGCCCTACTTGCGTAAGTTGCCAATCTTGTACCTGTTTTCCCTTAAATATTTTCATTTTCGAGTTAGGTGTAGGATATGTATAGATAGATGTTGTGTAGATTTTTGCCGCTTCAATCGCTGCTTCCAAATAAGTTTGATTAGGCACAACCTCATACAAATCTAATAATGCTTGTGCACTTTGTGCAGTGGCAAAGTCGTTTACAAACCTCACATCTCCACATACACCTACAAAGTTTCCATTTGCCACAGCATTTTTTACGTACCAATCTGCCCCTTTCACTGCTGCATCAAGATACTTTTTTTCTTTTAGCATTTTATAAGCAACATACATTCCGTAAAATGTAGGTCTATAATCCAACAAGTCTTTGTATATTACTTCATGTGTATCTTTATCAAAAGCAAAAGGCCAGCTTCCATCTTCGAGTTGCCAGGATATTAATCGCTCGGCACCATCTTTCAACTTTTCTAATAATACAGTGTCATTGGGTTCGTACAATAAAATATTAGCAATATCGATAAGTGTATAGTAAGTCAGTCCGATAGGTTCATAATGATTCCCCCATTCTTCTATAAACTTTTTCTTCTTCATCAAATAATACTGTCCTTTAGTCGATCCATGAAAGAAACCATCATTTTCTTCCTGTTGAGCAATCTTAAAGTTCCGCAAATATGGAAGCCTTGCAGTTTTAATTTTCTCATCATCAGTTATAGAAGCCAACATCCAGGCAGCAGCAATATCCGAATTTTTAATGGCATCATTTTCTGCTTCCGATACTCCACTCATATATAATTGAGCTCCTATTTTAAGATTGTTATATTCTGCAATATTCCAGAAAGAGGTCTTATCATTGGTTAAATATTCTCTCATGGATAAAATACGATCGGTCAAAGATTTTGAGGATTCCTTGAGTGCTACCGATTGGTTGAAATCATAAATATCGTAGACTGCATGTTTGTAAACATCGAACCAATCGGATTCTTTGAGTGTAAACCTATATGCAAAGTTTATTGTATCTCCCTTACTTTTTCGGGAGCCTTCCTCTCCTAAAATCGGATGGTAAGCAGTAGGTGTCAGTTTTGATTTTTTATTCATATGCGACAAAGCTATTTTCCATATTTTATTTTGCATTTCTTTGTCCTCGACATATCTTTCACTCACATACTCCGGGTTTACAATTACGGCCAACGTATTTCCGGTCTTATTAGTAAGAGCAGCCATAGGAGATGTAATAGTACTTTCCCGGCATAACACCGGAAACTCCGGCAATCCTTGTGCATACACATAACTTAGATTAAAGTTTTCGTTTATTTTGTTTCCCTGAAAAAAGCCCGGAACCACACCCCACTTAAGCATATTTCTATCTATATTACCCAACGAAACCGATGCAAGTGAAAAATATCCTTCTTTGTAAGCTACAAATGAGGTTTTCACACAAATATCATTTGAATAATTCTCATCAAACATATAAGTAATAAACACCTTACCTATTTCTAATTCTTTGCTAAAAACCGCAGAATCTTTGGATAAAGTTTCCAATTGAGGATAAAAAGAATAGGATTTGCCTGCTGTGTTCATCGGGACTTCGGATATAGCTCGTTTATATTTGTCTATAACATATCTAAAGTCCTCAGGGAAACTTGCTGTATCTCCATTCTGTTGCACCACAGTTAAAGGAACATCGTTAGGTCTTGTTTCTGAAAATAGAATTGTGATTTCCCCATCTGGATTACCCCACGATTTCCAAGTATTTTGATTCTTATTTGTGACAGAAGAAATAATCCATCCATCCGATGTTTCTTTCCATTCTATTTTTATCTCTCCATTTGTCAATTCTGCTTTTCGGCTACATGCAAGAGTTAAAATAGAAAAAATAAATATGATTAAAATCTTAAATAACTTCATATTATTCTATTTTATTAGTTTAATCCTATACTTTCAACACTCAATTATAAAACTATACCCACATTCCTTGTCCTTAAATCTATATTATTCCAAAGTATGTTCACTCCATGAGTTTAGACCTGCTATTGCTTTAAATAGAGATTCATCATTTTTATATATACTACCGGTCAAATTTGAATAATAAAGATTAGGAACAGATTTAGCCCTTAATCATTAAAGTGCTAAATCTGTTCTCTTTTATAAACAATTAATAGCCAGCATTTTGTTTTATATTTTCATTAATAAGAATTTCTTTTGATGGAATTGGCCATAAATACTGGCGGTTAACATCAAATTTACGTTCTACTAATAATTTGATTTTCCCATTCTGATACAACGACGAAAAATCAGCAACCCCATCCTCATCTATTTTAGGAGTTTCGGAGAAAAACCATAATCCTTCATCTACTACATCTTTTTTTAGATTAGCGGGGTCCAGCATTCCATACACAGGCCTGTTTAAGACTTTTTCGGCCATTTTCCAGCGAATAATATCCATGTATCTGAGTCCTTCGAAAGCAAATTCCATGCGTCTTTCCAGTCTTACAATCCTTCTCAATTCTTTGGCATCTTTTGTTGTCACTGATGGATATACTGTCGTTTGAGCTCTTTTTACCCCATAAGCTCTGGCTCGAACATCATTGATAGCATCCAACACAGATTGATCTATTTCTCCCAATTCGATCTTGGCTTCAGCATACATCAACAATACATCTGCATATCGCATGACAATCTCATTCTTATCGGCTTTGTGCCCATTCTGATTCCATGTATCATCAATCCATTTTTTCCAGACCAAACCGTTGTATGATGCATATTGGGCAACAGCTCTATTGTCAGTGTTTCGCACTAGTGCTCCTGTATTGAAATTTAATACCGTAAGAGCATCGGGATGAGGGTTATATTCAAATCCCATATGTCTTGTCTTAAATTCAACTATAGTTTGTGTACACCTTGGGTCTCTATTTAAGAATGGTTCTCTAGGATTGAATAAAGGTGATTCATCAATTGGTTTCCCATCGACACATAAAAAAGCACAAAGCAAATCCCACGATGGAACATATTGTGCCCACCCCCCGGCAGTACGAGGAGTGAAAGCTTGTGTACCGATATAAGCACCATGTTCTATGGCACGAGGTCTGGTAAAAATAAATTCCTTGTTGTTCTTTGTTGAACTTAAAAAGAGTTCAGAAAAATCATCATGAAGAGCGTAAACCCCTAAATCGATGCATTTCTTTGCTGCATCGGCAGCTATGTCATAATCGCCTACGTAAAGAGCAGCCCTCGCTTTGAAAGCATAAGCTATTCCTTTATTGTTTGCTCTTACTTCTCCTTCTATTTTTTCATCAAGTACAGCAATTGCATCATCAAAATCTTTATATACATATTGCATTACCTCTTTTTTATCTATTCTGCCGATTTTAAAAGCTTCACTGATTGTAGGAATAGTTTGTGGAACATATACTATATCTCCATAATGAGCCACAAGAGAAGCATGTTGTATTGCTCTGACTAATTTTACTTCAGCTTCTAATTTTTTCAGCAAATTTGCAGATACGCCAAGTTTTTGTGCTTTGGGCAAGTTAGCCAACAATGCATTAGCCCTTCCTATTGCCGCATATTTATTAGTCCAAAAAGTGCTGCTAATCGATGACAATCCATCCATTGTGCCTCCTGTAATATCATTTACTGCATCTCTATTTGTCCAATCATCGGTGTACGAATCATCATCGAGGGCCCAAAACGCGGTGCTGTATAAACTCCGGACAGACATCAGTAATTCTTCTTCGCTTGAATACCAGTTTTCACTAGAACCCTCGGATAGAGGATTCAAATCCATATCAAAACAAGATGTAAGAAATAGTGTTAGAAATGTATATATGACTATCTTTTTCATATTCTTTTTTTTAAAAGTTAACAGATGCTCCAAAAATAAATGAAGTTGTTATAGGCTGAGAGCCACCTGATGTTTCAGGATCCCATCCCTTAGGATAATTATCAATAGAGAACAAATCATTTATCGCAGCATATAATCTCAATTTTTGTACCTTGATAACATCTTTCATCCATGGCAATTGTAGTGTATAGCCCAATGTGATATTTTTCAATCTCATGTATCTCCCATTAAACATCCAGAAGTCTGATGTTGCATAGTTATTTTTGGCTCCGGAATATGTCAGACGAGGAAATTTTGCATTCATGTTTTGTTCTTCCGTATTATTATGACTCCAATATCCGTTTTCTATGACACTGGTGATGTTACCTTTATTATCAATCAAAGGTTGCACCATATAGGTACTCATCATTGAGTTTTGCTTTCCTACGCCTTGTATTGTCAGCGAAAAGTCAACATTTTTATATCCTAAATAGAAATTAGCTCCATATAAAAATCTCGGTAAAGAACCTCCTAACAAAGTCCTATCATATTCTGGAGAAATAACCCCATCAGGCACTCCGTCAGGACCACTTATATCAAGATACTTGATATCTCCTGCTTTTACTTGTTTATTCAATACCGGAGAATTTTTCACTTCTTCTTCTGTTTGGAAAATTCCATCCGATAAATACCCATACCATTCGTCAAATTCACTTCCTTGTTTCTTAATCTTACTTCCCAAAAATTCAGTACCTCCCAAGTCTCCCATCTTTGACCTGAAATCGGACAAGTTTGCCGATAATGAATAAAACCAGTCCTTCCCAATCTGATCTTTCCATCCTACTTCGATTTCAAAACCCCGAGTACTCATTTTTCCGGCATTTACATCCGGATTCGTGGAAAATCCCATATATTTTGGAATTTCCAAAGCTAAAAGCATATCTTCTGTCGATTTATCAAAGTAATCGGCACTAAACCTAAGCCTATTATCAAAGAAATAGGCATCAATCCCGATATTCCATGATTTTGTTGTTTCCCAAGAAATATCACTCACGGCATATTTATTCTGTGATGCAGTCTGTTGGGGTACAACATTATCCCCATCAATAAATAACATATTATTAAAAGATATTGTAGCTTGATATGGATAATTGCTCCCAATACGCTCATTTCCTAAAGTACCCCACGAGCCTCTAAGTTTGAGAACTGATAGTATATTATTTTCTGGGAAAAAAGATTCTTCACTAATGACCCACCCTGCCGAAACAGATGGGAAAGTCCCCCATCTGTGATCTTTATGAAAACGGGAAGACCCATCTCTTCTTACATTTGCCTGAAGCAAATATCTATTTTTGAAATTATACATTATTCTCCCCAAAAAAGACTGATAAGCTGTTTGGTATGCATTCCCCGAATTAGAGATTTGGCTAAGAGGACCAATATCCAAATATGGATACTCTAAGTCATATTGACCACGACCTGCAAACAGATTCTCGTTAAATGTTTTATAACCTTCATATCCAACCATAAAATTGAATTGATGATCGTTGAAAGATTTGCTATATGTTGCGATTAATTGAGAAAGCAAACGATATGAGTCGTTACGGTTTTCTTCCAATCTGGAATTATCGAAAGAAGCATTATAACCTAAAAACAAATTAGGATCTTTGGCATCATAAAGTTTTACCTTCTTTTTAAACATCTTGTTTTTGTAGTTATCATAGGTAGGAGAAAAAACAGCCGAAAGTTTAAATCCATCAAATGGAGTAAAATCTAATGAGACCTTTCCTAAAAAGTGATTGTGAGTATTTGTTGTTGTTCCTCCTTCCCTTGTTGCTGCAAAAATATTACTGAGTCCACGTCCGTTTCCATATCTGCCATCACTCCATACTCCTGCCTGTGGGGCTGTAGCTATATTAATCTGAGGAAATGGTTCGGCAACAGGAGATATTTTTTTCAGATTTCTGAAGTTTATATCTAAACCAACCGAAAGGTATTCGTTTATTTTTATATCATTATTTATACGAGCTGTATATCTGTCAACACTCTTGTTAGCATACATTCCGTCTACTTTATCATATCCAATGGTGGCTTTAGTTTTCAACTTATTAGTACCTCCCATTATACTTATCAAATGACCTACACGAGGCGCTGTTTTATCTAATACAAGATCGTACCAGTCTGTAATAGGATATTCATCAGGATCTTCGGCATGAAGGGTATAATAGTTTTCGATGAGTTCCTGCGAATAAGTCGGATATTTATTTGCTCCGTTCCCGGCATCATTCCATCTTAACTCGTTCTCCATTTCCATAAAACGCGTAGCCGAAACAAATTTGGGTTTTCTTGCTAATTTCTCAAATCCATATTCAAATGAATAACTTAACTGAAATTTGTCCGATGTTCCACGTTTGGTCGTAATTAGTATCACGCCCGATGCAGCTCTAGAACCATATATTGATGCAGAAGCTGCATCTTTCAAAACCGATATATTTTCCACATCATTAGGATTGATATAGTCGATATTATCAACAGGTACACCATCTACTATGTAAAGGGGATTGCTATCTCCAATAGTTGTTATACCTCTTATTCTAATAGTACTGCCTCCTCCAGGTGCACCATTACTACGAGTAACCATAACACCGGGTATAGCACCTTGCAATGCTGTAGATAATTGCATTTCCTTTCTTTCAGAAACAATATTTCCCGATATTGTCCCTACAGCCCCTGTCAGATCTTTTTTCTTGACTGTACCATAACCAATCACCACGACCTCATCCAAATTAGTAGTGTTTTCCTGTAAGATAGTAGGATAGAAATTTGCACTACCAACCACAAATTCATGAGTAACATAGCTCAAATATCTTATGACTACTGTTGACTTTTCAGAAACAGTTAGTTTAAATAATCCATCAATATCTGTTATGGTACCATTAACAGGATTATTTTTTTCTACAACTGAAGCTCCTATTATAGGTAGTCCATCAACATCATGTACCGATCCCGAAATCACCTTTTTTGTGGTTTGTTCCGAATCCTTTAGTCCACCATATACAGGTGTTACAAGCATTTGCGCAATCAGACACAAGAAAAGCAATGCAGCTTTACTTAAAGCTTTCATATGCCATGTGCCCGTTTTCAGTAATTGAATTAAGATTTTCTTCATACTAAAAAAATTAAAAGGTTATACAACTAATTCCTCATCTATTTCGTCAGAGAAAAAGGGTAAGCGTCAGGCTGCGTCCCTCTTTCTTGATTTTCTTTGTCAGTCATCTCAAAATCAATAATTACACCTTTGGATAAAGAAGAAAAAGGGATGTAATTTTTTAAATACTCTTTCTTATTGATTAATATTGAGTTGACGTAAATATTCTGCTTTGAATTTTTGGGTGCGTTTACCACTACTTTGTTACCATTAGCCAATGTTAGTTCTGCATGCTGAAACAACGGGCTGCCAAAAACATATTCATTTGTTGTTGGACATAAAGGGTAAAAACCCAATGCAGAAAACACATACCAAGCCGACATTTGCCCATTGTCCTCATCACCGCAATAGCCATCAGGTGTTGCCTGATATAGCCTGTCCATAACCAAGCGAACCCAATATTGAGTTTTCCATGGCGCTCCATAGTTGTACATATAGAGCATATGGTGCATGGGCTCGTTGAGATGTGCATATTGTCCCATTTCAGCATTTTGCATTTCACGTATTAAATGGATTATTCCTCTTTTATAATAAGAGATGTCGTACGTTTGAGGTTGAGAAAATACAGAGTCCATTTTTTCTAAAAAACCCTGCTTACCTCCCATTAAATTTAACAAACCAATAGGATCATGAGGAACAAACCATGTGTATTGCCAACTGCTACCTTCCGTAAAATAGTCGCCCCAACGGTATGGATCAAAGTCCTTTTGAAATATGCCTTGACTGTCTTTTGGGCGCATCAACCTTATTTGTTGATCAAATAAATTGCGGTAGTTGAGACTCCTGTTATAAAATAGATTGATATCCTTATTCGGTTTATTTAACAGTTTGCTTAGTTGATAAATACAAAAGTCGTTATAGGCATATTCCATTGTGCGTGAAACATTTTGGTTTATTCCTACATCAAATGGAATAAAACCCAAAGTGTTATATTCTTTTGCACCTAACCGTCCTAAAGAACTTGTTTGTACTTCGCTTTCCCTTGTGTTTTTTATAATTGCTTCGTATAGCAGGTCGATATCAATATTAGTGATACCTTTCATATATGCGTCTGCAACTATTGAAGAAGAGTGCGATCCAATCATACAATCTCTATGTCCCGGACTTATCCATTCGGGTAGCCATCCGCTTTGTTTGTAGATGTTAGCCATACTATGCAATACCTCTTCTATAATCTGAGGATATATCAAATTCATAAAAGGGAATTGCGCTCTAAACGTATCCCAGAAGCCATTGTCTGCATACATATAACCTTCATGTACCTTCCCTGTATAGGGGCTGTAGTGTACGATTTTACCCTCACAATCAATTTCATAGAATTTTCTGGGAAATATTAGCATTCGGTAAAGGCAAGAATAAAATGTCTTATATTGATCATCGGTGCCTCCCGAGACTTTGACTTTTGACAATTCCCTGTTCCAGATATCATAGGCTTTCTTCTTCGTTTCATCAAAACTATCATCACCTATTTCTTCCAGGTTTATATGAGCTTGTTCAAAACTTATATAAGATGAAGAGACTTTCACATTCAATTTTTCGCCTTCTTTCACTTCAAAATGCAAGATTGCACCGACATGATTATCTTCAAATTCTAATTTGTTATCATATAATGTATCTTTACTCCATACAGCTCCATTTTTTAGAGGTTTATCAAACTCCATTACAAAATAATTTTTGAAATTACTTGGAGCTCCTCCGCTATTTGTACTCGAATAACCTATGACTTTGTTATCGTCCTTTAATATCTTAACATATGATCCCTTATTGAAGGCATCTACAACCAGAAACGCACTATCAGGATGAGTATAGGATATGCGAAAATAGGCAGCACGCTCTGTTGGCGTTACCTCAACATGAGCTTGATGATCTGCTAAATACACAGAATAGTAATGAGGCTTTGCAATCTCTGTCTTATGCGAGTACCAACTCTTTCTTTTTTCTTGAACAAACTGTTCTTTATTGCTAACTGGCATTAGAGAAAACTGACCATAATCGCCAATCCACAGACTAGCTTGATGTGTTTGACGAATACCATATAAGTAATTATTCTGGTATACATACTGGAAATTGTCTCCGACTTTACCTGTATGAGCAGACCAATTGTGCATTGCAAAAGGTGTACATACTGACGGATAAGTATGACCTGCCGAGAGTTCCATTTTAGACATTGTACCAACCAAAGTGCTAACATAGTCTACCGGATTAGCTTGTTGCGCATATGTGCAACATGGTATAATCAATAGAAATAACAGAATTCTTCTCATAATTTTCATCTTTATTTTAGATGGTGTATATCTTAGTTGACATTAATATAATATATACTTGCCGGAATATTGGTCTGAGGATTATCCAACTCAATAGTAATAGAACTTGTTTTTATCTTCTCTTTCAATTTGATGAAATTTATAGTCTGATAGTTTCCTATTCTTTCATAAATAATATTTCCTATTTGATCTTTTATCCTATAGTTCTGTACACAAAAAGGTATTATATTTTCAGAATGTCCCATTTGCACCGATTCCAAAGCATGGTCATAGTCTGTATCAAAATAGAGAGTTATGCTATTTATTTCAATCTCTGAATCCCACAGTAGATTAATACCAGTTTCTTTATCTGATAAAGCAGAAGCCCAAACATTAGGTCGGTTTGTTGGTCTGATTAGTCCGTTCAATAAGTTTTCTTTTCCAAAAGTTTTCAATGCAGGTACGATCTTCATTGCAATATTATACCCTTGAGGACGTCTATCAGGACACCAGAACTCAAAAGATTCTATTCCCGAATTTGGAGGTGCAGTTTGTACTCCGTAATTATTCACTGCATAATTAAATTTATTAAAGACAGACACAATCCCAGGAAATCGGTCTTCACTCATTTCTATTTTTACTTTGTCATTTTTCAGAAAAGTTACAAAACCGTACTGATCATTCGGCAGACATTTATCAAAAAAAAGCTTTACACTTTGTTTTCCTTCAACTAACTCTATTGATAATTTATCTGCCACTACATCGGGTGTGTAATTATTAATCTTGGACGAATAACGTAATTCAACATCAAGTACAGTTTGTTCTGTCGCATCAAGTTGTACCTCAAATGAATAGCATTGCTCTTTCTTTAGCGGAAGCATCTGAGCAACAGAATAATCCAGATTTATCCATATATCTGCTACCCGAATTCTATCTAATACCAACTCACTTGATGTAGATATAGTAGCAGAGGCTAAAAGATTGCTCTGATTTTCTATTCTTGTATTAGGTATACTTTGCCCCATAATATTTAATTGTTGCTGTAGTTCTTTAATTTCTTTAGGTTCAATTAAATCTTTAGGTTTCAAACCCTTCCTTATACATTGAGCTGCAGCAATTCCAACAGCCTGACCTCCAAAAGCAGAAGTTGCCATTACCCGACTAGAACCATGGGCTACATGTGAAGCGCTAATATTACGACCCGCAAAGAATAGATTCTCTATATCCTTGCTTACAAAACATCTGTAAGGAATTTCGTACACTCCTTTAGAATGATATTGGGTGCATCCTGCTTTCTCACTATAAACTCCATCTGCCGGATGAAGGTCTATTGCCCAACCTCCAAATAAGACAGCATCATCGTGGTGCCTTTGCTCTATTATATCTTGTTGAACAAGAGTATAAAGTCCGACAAAACGTCGACTTTCTCTCTTTCCCGGTATAGTGCCCACCCATTCAAGTGTCAAATTATCTGCTTCGGGAAACTTACCTGAATTTTTTATATAATCCCATACTCCATACACGATACTCCATAATTCCCACTTTATATTTTCCGTATCATGAATGGTATCCAAACGTCCACCATACTCAAGCCACCAAAATTTACAGCCATGTTGGTCTGAATTGATATTACCAAAACGAGGAATTTTTTTAATGTCCTTTAAAGCATAAGATGGTGCTACATATTTTAGAGGCTTATCTACATTTTTTGTATAAAAGAAAATGGAATGCCCTAGCAACTCCCCGTATTCGTTTGAATCGGGTGCAAATTTTTCATCATACTCTATTTTTTCTTCTGCCCCCATTCTGTATGCTGCTCCAGCTTGATATGCAACTATACCATCACCTGAGGCATCACAAAATAAGGTTCCTGCAATTTCGTATCTTATGGAATTTTGACTATTAAAAGCCAGAACAGCTGAAATTCTATTTTTTTCTGACTTTATTATTTCATAAACAGAGGTATTTAGTAATAGCTTAATGTTGGATTCTAGTTGTACTTTGTCTAAAATAATAGCATCAAAAAAGACAGGATTTCCTTCTTTATTTTTATATAAATTTTCCAACAATATTTCATCAATGATTCCCCCTTCTCTAGACCATCTGTTGTTATTGCCCATATGTGATGTTGCACCCAACACCCATAGCCTAACTTCACTCGAAGCATTGCCACCTAACACAGGCCTATCCTGAATCAATACTACTTTTATCCCTGCTCTTGCCGCAGCGATAGCCGCACAGACTCCAGATAAACCTCCACCTACAACAACCAAGTCTGTAGTCAGTGTAAGTGTTTTCAGGATTCGCTTATCTTGATTAAAATCTTCTCTAATCATTTTCCTTTTTCTTTTTAATTAGACAAATGCCCAGTAGTGTAAAAACACATCCGGTGGTTATAACTAATATGCTGTTCGAATCGGACATACCACCCAATAATGCCACCCCAATTCCTGTAAATAGAATCCCATAACCAATTACTTTCCTGCTGAATTGATTATCATTCTTTCTCTCTTCAATTTCTTCTTCACTTAAATTAGATACCTTTGTTTGGTTCTCTAATTCCCATGACAAATAAGAGTTATACATCGGTGATGTTTGCTTTTTAAGAGCATAATATACTTCAAAAAGAAGCATACACAAAATAGGGAAGCTAACCCCAAGTAACATCTCTTGTTCTCTATTTAAAGTGAGATTAAAAAGAGGGGCTACAAATTTGAATAATCCATTAATCCCTAGACTTATTAGGGTTGTAGATATTGTTGACAACTTTGTTTGCCGTTTAGAGAATAATGTCCAAATAACAGGCAAGTATAAAGGAACTCCGGTCAGAGCAGCCAGACTGATAACAACATTTACTACTCCACCCATCTTAGGTATAAGTAATGCAATTAAAATGGTTAATATTCCAAAACCAATTGTAGATAAACGGGCCACCAACATCAATGTTTTATTTGAGCTACTAGGTTTAAGCCTCTTGAATATATCGTTTGTAACAACACCCGATGATATATTCAGTTTTGAGTTGAGAGCACTAGTTGTTGCAAAAATCATTCCTCCTATCATCAAACCCAATATACCATGCGGAAGTACATTTTTGCACATCATCAGATATGCTCCTTCTGCCTCTAAACCGGAGAGGTTTCCATTGTACATTTTGTATGCCATTGGAGGTAGCATCCACAAGATAGGGCTAATTATATAAAGCACTCCGAACATCCAACCTACCTTTTTGGAATCAGTTTGGGTTCTTACACATGTATATCGTTGTACATAAGCCCAATTTCCTCCTAAGAATATAGTGTTATAAATAGTAAATGCTATTATAAAGCCGATGGTGTATTCTCCGTTCAACAAATTGAAGAACGAATCGGGAGTTTCGCTCACAAGATTGGTTATTCCCCCTATTTTTTCAAGCGAGAGAGGTACTACAATAATTACAGCGGCTGCGAGTATCACAAATTGTAAAATATCAGTGGAAATTACCGCCCAAAGTCCTCCTGCCGAGACATACAATATACAAAAAGCACCCAGTAATAGAATACATAAATTCAAAGGGAGACCTGTCGATACTTCCAATATTTTAGCAACAGGATATAAGAATGATGCTGTCAAAAAAAGTGATATGAACAGGAATAAGTACGTATATATTTTTTGGGTAGACACTCCTAATCGTTTATTAATATATTCGGCTACGGTCAATGCTCCTGTCTTATGCCAACGAGGTGCAATCAGTGTTCCCACAACAAAACCGGCTATTGCCATTGTCCATTGTATGGTAACAGACACCCACCCATACGAATAGGCTATTGATCCCCATACAACAAACGTTCCGGCAGAGAAAAAACCCATAAAGAGTGATAAACTACTCATGCTCCAAGGCATTGCTCCTCCCCCTGCAAAGAATGATTTCATATTTTTTCCTTGTTTCGAAAAAGACATCCCGACAAGGACTACTCCTAAGGAAAATATTACAATCACAATAATATCAAGAAAGGTCATAAGATTATGGTATTAGAATAAAGCAATCCTTTTATCTTTTTAATTTTATTACTTCGCTTGCAGCAAGAAGAAATGCTCCCGGGCCATAACTTTCACTACTACTATCTTTGGAGAATTTTGCTTGTGGTGAATCGGTTATTGGCTGTACCCATCCCACTCGTCCTTCATCATTCACGCATTGTGTTAATGCCACCCAACTCTTTTTAACAACAGGAATGTATGATGCGTCTAATAATCCGTTATTGATTCCCCAAGCTAAAGCATAACAGAAAAATGCAGAGCCACTCACTTCACCGTTCGAATACGACTCAGAATCTAATAAACTTGTGCGCCACAATCCATCCTCAGGCTGTAGTTTAGCTATACGAGCTGCCATTTCTTTAAATAATTGTTCATAAAAAGGTTTTTCTTTATAATTAAACGGGAGATCTTTCAACACAAGAACCAATCCTCCCATTACCCAACCATTTCCACGTGACCAAAAGATAAGTTTTCCATTTTTTTCGCGACGCGTGCTACCATCCTCTTTAATTACATAATTTAAATCACGAGCAAAAAGAGATTCTTCTTTATTGTACAATAAGTCATAACATTCTTTATAATAAATATCATTGAACGCTAAATAACTGTTATCACCGGTTACTTTAGCTAACTTAACAAAAACAGGAGGTACCATAAATAGAGCATCACACCACCACAATTTAATCTTTTCAACATCCTTTCTTGCAGGATAAGGTTTGGCTATAAACTTGTTAATCACATCAATAGTCGGTTGTATCATTGTAACTTTCTTTTCTTTGTGATAAAGATCTAAATATGTTTGACAAATAGCTATATCATCAGCATGAAACCAACGGTTATACGGTTTCCAATTTTGACTTTCACCCATATCCATTAAAGCCCGATAAAGAGATTTGCTTTTTGTAGTTTGCCAAGCTGAGAAAAGACCTGAATAAAAAGTAGCATTTGTCCAATGCCTCATATCTCTTTTCGATGGATTATTTAACTGCCAGATTGACACTTTTTCCATTTTATCTTTAATATACTTTTTACTGAAAACATCCTTTTCATGAGGTCCTTGAGCAAATGTTATTGTACTAAATAATAGCAATATAAATTGCATACTTAATTTTTTTAATGATTTCATAATGATAATATTTAATATTTCTTTCTATGTTCAGCTTCAATTAGGTGCTTTTTTTGGGGGGGAGTAAAAACTCCCAATTGTTTGTAATGTATTTGGCAATAACTAATGACTTATCTTATGTCAACGAAGTGCAAACAACATATCAAAAATTGTCATAAAACTACATAGTATTAGGTGCCCAGTGCTATTTCTAACACTGGGGCAAAATTAATTATACACCACAATATGCGCAAGATAATTGAGCGATAGTGTCGGGAACGTTTGCGGGAACGTTCCCAATGACAAAAAATCTAATTATTATTGATTATTCAATTAAAAATTATAATTTTGAGAGGAATTAAATATTAATATGATGACTAAAATACGAGCAACAATAAAAGATATAGCAAAAGAACTGAAAATATCCACTTCTACTGTCTCAAGGGCTTTAGCAGACCGGTGGGATGTAAATTCTGAAACTAAAAAAGCAGTTCTGGACTTAGCAAAAAGATGGAACTACAAGCCAAATCCTATGTCAAAAAGATTACAAGAGCAACACTCTAAATTGATTGGAGTAGTTGTACCAGAATTTATTAATTCTTTTTTTGCTGAGGTTGTCATTGGCATTGAGAGCATATTACAGCCAGAAGGATTCAATATTTTACTAATGCAATCTAATGAATCTCATACGTGCGAACTAAATAATCTGAATATTCTTGAAGGACAAATGGTAGATGGTATAATCGTATCGGTTTGTCACGAAACAGAAAACTCTAAGAAATACGCATCGCTTCAGGCGAATAATTATCCTATTGTTTTTTTCAACCGTATTTGTACCAATATTGTAGCTCCTCATGTAATCATAGATGATTACAAGTGGGCTTATAAAGCTGTGGAGCACCTGATAAAGCAAGGAGCCAGACGTATAGCACATCTTGCTGGTCCCGATAGCCTTATCGTCTCGAAAAGTAGAAAGAGGGGATATTATGATGCGCTTAAAGATTATAACATGCCTACTGATGAAAAGCTGATAATTCCATGTGGGCTGAAAATGGAAGAGGGAATAATGGCTACCTATAAACTATTAGAAATGGAAGATAAACCTGATGGAATTTTTGCATTTAACGACCCAATCGCCATTGGAGCAATGAAAACTATATCAAAATGCGGATATAAAATTCCCATTGATATTTCTATTGCTGGGTTTAGTCAATCCCAAATGGCAATGATTATAGAACCCAATCTGACAAGTGTGGAACAACCAACTTTTGAAATGGGCAAAGTTGCAGCAGAACTGATGCTGGAGCAAATCAGAAAAAGAAATGAGGAAACAATCTCTTCGAGAACGGTAGTCCTTGATGCCATCTTTAATATTAGAGATTCTTCCTTGAAAAAATTGAAAAAACAGCAGATGTTAAAATAGCCTCGGGAGGGACATACTGTGTTTTAAAGATTTGATTCAACAAACATAAAGAAATCACGTAAACACTCATTGAATGGCTCTTGATGTTCTCTTATATCCACCTTACCTTTGTGTCGAGCTTAAAAATCGACAGAAAATGAACATGAGTGAATTTTACAGCGAGTTTTTATTCCGTTATCAAACGGATGCTGCTCCCCGGAAGATTTCGATTAATGCCTATTGTATATCCGAAGGCATTGAGTATCTCAACTTCATCAAATGGTATCGTGACAACAAAAAACGTATTCGTGAATCCGAAATGGAAGAGATTCGTTTAAGCCCTCTTGCGGTCACTGGCGTTCCCCCTGTTGCAACATCTTCTGCCCAGCAACCGTCAGATTCTGGTAGACAAGTATCAATATAGCATGCCTCTGGAACGTGTGGTTGCTCGCTTTAAAGATATTGATGCCGAGTTTTCTTCTTCTACAGTGTTGAACTGGGTACACCGGCATATCCAGGAGTTGGAAAAACTGGATGCTCCTCTGCGTAGTATCTTCTGAGTGAGGGCAGTTTCTTGTTTTGTGATGAAACGACCGGGTTGGTTAAAGTCTTGAATAAGGCTACCGGCAAGTTCGAGTACCGCAAGAAATATATCTGGGGTATCAAAAATCCCACATTGAAAGTTGCTTATTACTTGTATGACCGTGGTAGTTGAAGCATGGAAGTTGCCGGTAAATTTTTCAAGGATTTTTTAGGTAGTATCACTACCGACGGTTATAATGTTTACAAATTGTTTGATCGGCATCGGGAAGGAGTTGTCCGGTATGGCTGTATGGCTCACGTGAGGCGTAAGTTTGTGGAAGCCTTGCATACGGATTCGCGTTCGGCAAAAGTAGTTCAACTAATATCTGAACTTTATTGGGTGGAATCGGATTGCCGGATTCATTTTCTATCTGAAGCGGAACGTGCATTAGAGAGGCAAAAGCGGTCTATACCGATTTTGCATGAAGTGTGGCAGCTTCTAAAACCGACATTTGATGAAACGAAAGATTTTACAGCAACTCTTTTCATCAAGGCGGTTCGTTATGCGGTGAACGAATGGGAAGCTGTGTGCCGTTACGTGAACAATGACCAGGCTGAGATAGATAACAACACCGCGGAACGTTTGATGAAGCCTATCTGTCTGGGGAGAAAAATTTATTTGTTCTGCGGTTCGGAACAAGCTGCAAAAAATATGTCTTTGATTTACTCAATCATAGAAAGCTGCAAGATGAGCAGGCTCCGTCCTGTTAAATATATTGCGGATGTTTTATGAAAATTAATATCCGGTGATACGGATTATATGGCACTTCTGCCAATGAATATTGCAAAATAACTTAATTATTAATCAAAAATGGGCTACAATATCTTTATAGGCATTATAGTAGAAATCACTCCACGTCTTGAAGCATAAATACAAGCATAGATATCCGACAGACAAAGGTCACGACTTCCTTTGTCCTTTGAACAAGATAAAATCGTAGAGACTTTTATGAATGAATTAAGCAACGCTCAACTTCAGGTTATCAATGCGGAACTTGTATATGACTCTCTCTACAATCACATCGCGTATGACCACCTAAAAAACAACCTATTCCGTCATCTTGCTGTACACAAGCAGTTCAATTTCTACAGCAAAAACTTGAAAACGGTGAATTATCTAGAACATTATTTAATATATGTATAACCTCTGACAGGATTTACCGTATACAAGATAGTCTTGTCAACGGTAACAAAAATTCAAGTGAGAAGTAAGACAGATATCATATGGATAGGTACACGAAGAAGATTACAAGTAAAAAATCACAGTGGTGTTTTACAACATGTTACATTCTATTTTTAAGAATCAAATGAAGATAACCTGCGTAAATGCGACTCCTCAAAAGACGGTAAACACAATTATTCCGCAGATATTTCTTGGTCTTCAGGTCACAACAAGCAGGAATCCTATCGGATATAAGATTTTTGGAGACAATATCTTTAAATAGGGATAGCCTAAAGAATACAATTAACTGATTGACAACGTAATACACATTTTACATCTTAATCAAAGGACATAAAAACTCCTCCAATCCTCTGGAGGATGAAATAGCAGGGTAAAATGTCTTTGGATAAAAAAATTGTCATCTTTGTGATGTTCTACTTAAAGCATATAAGTACGGAAAAAGAAAATTTTAGCTCTTAAATACCTAATTTTCAAAAATAGGAGTTTTTAGCGAGAGTACCTAAAATAGCGGAGCGCAATTTGTACAAATTGCGCTCCGCTCCATACTCTATTGTTACTTTATTACAATTATCCCTCCCGTCGAATGCGAAGCATACTCCGGAGCATACGCACACTGTATCGTGGCCAGCCCCGTTTCGTATGTTCCGCCACGGGCTATACGATAACTGTGTTCCAAGACATAAACGCCTTTGCCCAAATGGTCGAAGAAGAAATTGGTTGCGGCATCTTCCACTTCTGCATAATAACCGAGGCCATTACTCCAACGATAACCGGAAAGCGAGCCTATAGGTTCAAAGCAGGCACCCCGCTGGTCTTTCAACTGAACAAAATCCATAGCACGGTCCAAGCGGATAGTCAAACGGGCCACTATTTTATCACCGACGGATAATACGGTCCCTTCCGTAACCGGTTGCAAGGACTTGCTGCCACCGGCCGATATACGCTCTACATAAAGTTTCTTCTCTACATTCAATTCACCCCCCTGCTGCTTTACATCAGATATGGGTGACAGATACTGGGCATAAACAGCTCCCCAGGCAATGCCTGCATCCCGTTTCTCTACCGTGACGGTTTTAGCTTTCAGCTCCGGACTTCCTTGAGCGAAGGTTTCCTTGACATAACCCAAACCCGGGATTATGGTCTTTGCAGGTGACAATGTTTCCAAAACTTTGTTACCTAACGTGATACGTACGTCTCCCCGGCTTTCCAGCAGATTAGTACCCTGACAAAGCAATGCATAAACAGCATCAGCCGTTGCAACCGGAGAATTCCAACTGGTAGTCTGCTTCTGTTTCAGCAGCCAGAGTTTCATTTCCTCCACCAAAGCATCGTTGTCACCTGCCATACGCAGGGCTTCCATTACTTCCACATGGGCAGGGATGGGCAGCATACCCCAGTTATACGGATTTGCTTGGAAAGCAAAGTATGCACCCAGTTCATCCGTCTGTACCAGATGCTCCTTGAGGGAAGCGATGAATTCATTCGCCTCGGCTGTACGCCCTACTGCTTTCAGGATGATGGCAGACTGCGCCTTACTGCTCATGGTTCCATCTTTAAGATTAGCACCTACTTTTGATAGGAAATAGCGGTAAGCCGCTTGATTGTCTGCCGGAACTTGTTCACCGCTAAGGGCTATCAGAAACAGATATGTCATTGCTGATTCGGAGTTGGCAGTAATCTTGGCACCGTTTTTTTCCGCTTTACGGATATTGCGATACTCTTCCAAAGCCTGCCGATTCAAATAGCCGAAAGCTTTCTGCCGCATGGCGGCAACTTCTTCAGGCAGTTTATTTTTCGTCAGCAGAGGAAGACGAACAAGTAATTCTGTAATATAGCCAGTTATATAGCGGCTGCCGGACATTCCCTTATACCAGCTCCATCCACCGTCTTCACCCTGCAATTCTTTCAATTTGGTAAAAGCGGAAAGATTGCGGTTATTCAGTTGGTTGATATCAAACAGCGTGGCAATACGTGCCTGCTGTTCAGCCTCAGTAGTAGCTTCCAATACCCACGGGGACTCGCTGAGCAGGATATTCTTCACATCCTGATTCTTCTCCAACTGGCTGAGGAAGGTTTCTTTCGTGCCACCGGCAGCCTTCCAACTGTCAAATACAGTCTTAATGCGGGGCTGGCTGTTGGCAATGAAGCCTGCCAGACTATTGGCATACCAAGCTGTAGCCCAAGAAATGGCATTATCATTGGCAGGCAGGCTCAATGCCGGCAACGCTTGTACGGCATACCAAGCCGGATTCCCGGTAAATTCTACAGTCAGACGACGGTCTGTCGCTGTACGGCTATTATGGTTGAAAAGGCTATCTAATGAGAACGTACGGGTCTCCTCACCGCGGATAGGCATAGCAAGCGTTTCCGTAATATACTCCTTATTACTTAATACGGGCAACAGATGCTGCTCGCCATCGCTAAATGTACCTCCATCGGCAACCATACGAATACCAAGCAAATCATAGCGGTCGGACACTTCGAAATGGAAGTTGACGGCAGTATTTCTTCCTGCTTCTACCGAGAACTTCTGACGTTGAGTTGCAATAACTTTCTCCGTCATAGGGTCGAACAGCGTGAATACTGCTGTTCCTTTCACCGCTTTACCCGTCAGATTGGCTATTGTTCCGGCTATCTGCGTTTTATCTCCAACACGGACAAACCGAGGCATATTCGGAGTCAGCATAAACTCCTTGGCAGTTACAACGGAAGCATCCAACATCCCAGTCAGCATATCCTTAGTATGTGAGTAACCACGGAAATTCCAACGGGTCAGGCTCTGCGGCATCGTAAAGGAAAACGCAAGCTCCCCTTGTTCGTTTGTACGAAGTTGAGGATAAAAAAAGGCTGTTTCGGCAAAGTTGGTGCGAAGCCCCTCAATAGGTTGCAAGGCCTCGCCAACCGGTATCGTTTCCGATTCAAAAACAACATCTTCCACCGCGTCTTCCGCTACTTGTGCAGGAACATATTTCACTTCAACAGCATTCCCGGAATCTTCTTTGGCAGCAAGCATCGGCTGGTTGGCACCACGTATTCTAAGATTACCGGTCAAAGAGCTACTCCGGGTAGTCCCATACCCCACAACACTTGCTTCTTCCAAAAGCGCGTTGTCTTCTACCATCACTATCCGCATCATTCCATCCATATAAGGAGAACAGAAGTGGTCAAACGACCACACCGGAACCCTCCAAGCCTTCAACGGGAAATAAATGGAGAAGTAATTGCTATTATAACGGCTCGCACCACGGAATGCCCCATACAGATTATCCGGATAGAAGACCCGTAGTATTTGGTTACTCTTATAAATCTTATCCAATGAAGCGTCGTACATCGTAGCCAACATCTCAGCCGCAGCAGGCATACCTTGAGGCGTCTTTATGACAAGCTTCCACTCTTCTTCCTGTCCGGGACGCAAACGGTCACGGAACACTTCCCATTTCATGTCGAGAGCACGTTCCGGCTGCCGCTTCTTCAGTTCAACCTGATGACTGTACATCTCGCCATCTTTCACAAAACTGAAAAGAATGGTGATTCCCTTGCCATATGCTTCCTTATAAGGGAATTCCATACGAATAATAGTATCATTCAACTGCAACACACGGCTTTCAATGCGTTTTCTGTCACAAAACACATCCATCAGCACATATGCATCCCGATAAGAAGTCCCCAAAAGAAAAGCGGCAGGGTGCTGTACATCAAACTCCTCATTTTCTTTATAATAAAAGAAATCTGTAAACGCAGCCGGACGCTTGTCACTCTTTGAAAAGAGCATGAAACTGTCACTGCCATATGCCCCATTATTCTCTTCACGTCCCAAACTATCACGTACAGAAAGTTTCAAGCGATAGTTACCTGAAGGAAGCTTGTTCCAAGCCGAAAAATCCTGGAGCCGATTGGCTGTGAAGGTACCCTCCAATACAACATCATCCAAGGGTTCAGAACCTGCAATATTCCTTGCCCCATTTTGTTCTGCAAATGGATAAAGGCAATAGGAACCTTCAATGTGCTGAGGAATATTCATTACATTATTCACTCCAAAAGTGAAAAGCATACTGTCTTCCTTACAAACATATTGAGGCAAGCGAATATCAAAGGAATAAGCCTTAGGACCTGCCAACAAGTTATACGAAGCGGATTGCGTTTCACCGGCCTCATCCGTCACCACCGCCTCCACATGATAAGTATACACACTCCCATACCCGTCTGTATCTACAGCCGGAGCTTCCAAAGTCAAGGGTATGGAAAAATCCCCGTTGGTATCCAATTGTATGGTGTCAGACAATAATGGTTTATCAGCATTGCTCCAATAACCAGGTCTCGGATTCCGGCGAGTCACCGTATATGCCAATGGCACATCCTGCACCATCATGCCATTGAAGGCCTTGACATTTCCTTTCAACACAACCTTGTCACCCAGCCGATAAGCTTCCGAAACCGGAGTGAAGGCAATCTCGAACGTAGGTCGCTTGTACTCCTCTACCCTAAAAGTGACGGTAGATTGAGGCTCTTTGGTTCGTATGCTGAACATGCCATTCAGGCAAGCTGCCGGAAGTACAAACTCCGTAGCAAAAGAGCCGAAATCATTGGTCCGCCCCTTCCTGGTGGCAAGTTCCTTGCGGTTGGCATCCAACAAGACAAGCTCATAATCAACTCCTTGTAGTACCTGGGCGCTATCACTATTCTGCTTGTAAGCTATCCCTTTTACATGAACGGTCTGCCCGGGACGATAAAGCGAACGGTCTGTCAGCAATGCCATCTGCCTCCAATCTGTATCCTTAATACCGTAATAAGGATGATTCATATAAACGTTCTGCGGCATCATGGCTGTGTCTCTGCCTTTACGCGCCACATAACTTCGGATTTCACTCTGCCAGGGTAATACAGCTTTCCCCCCGGCATCAGTCAGTACCTCTGCCATCGCTTTTCTATTCTTCTCATCATAAAAAGAGTAGAAACTCACCTTGGCACCAGCAATCGGCTGTCCACTACGGGCATCCAATGTAGCCACTTCCATACGGTTGTCACCCAAATCCAATGTCAGCACCTTGAAGCGGGTAGATACCAGAAATTTATCATCTGTACGGGCCGTTTCAGTATCAGGTACTATTTGAAGAATATAGACTCCCGTTTCCCGAGGAATCATGAACTTAAATACAGTGTCCGAGGCAAGATAAGGGACATCTTCAGGCAATTTATCCTTGCCTGGCAACGGCTTTAAGCCAAAATGCGTGGAAGAAAACTTCCGGGCATACTTTCTATAAGTATCTTTATTTATACCATGGTCCATCCAAGGTACTTCACTTAAAGTAGTGGTATATAAGTTGAGAGTGAAGCCCTCGACATTACGATAATGCAGCCTCATATTCACCGAATCGCCGGGATAACCGCTTTCATTCATAGTCAGAATGAGTTCAGGCTGTAAAATCTGTTCACGGATATTTTTCAACTCATTGATACGCTTATACGCAGGATAGCGCTTCAAGCCTTCTTCACAGACTTTTAGAGCCTCATCAGCGCGTTTCGGTTCCAAACGGCGCAGGTGGTTGGCTTTATGAATGTAAACCTCGGCACAAACCTCTCGTGAACCGTATTCCTTTATCAATTTATTCAAAACCTCAAGATATTCCCGATTAGCCTTTTCCTGACGCATTCGGAAAGTAGGATAAGGCTGCTGGCTGATACCACCGGTCAACTTCCAGTTCCAATAATCAAGAGAACAGAGCAACATAGCATCTTCCGAACCGGCACGACGGCGATAAGCATTCATCATATCCAGATAAATCCTTTCGATACGGGTCTGTACCAAAGAATCCACGCTGAAACCATCCAGCTGCCGATAAGCATCAACAGCACGGCTTACCAATAGATGGTACATATCGTGCCCATAGAACCGGCTACCGTCTTCCAACGCCACAAAAGGCACATATTGTTCTGCAGATGTATTGAGCAAGCGGATGGAATCCTGCAAGGATGCACGGTTACACCTATCTATTTTATCCACAAACTGGCTGATACTCCACTCACGGATATCTTCTGGAACCTCGTCAACAGTCAGTAAAGTACGTGACAGCAAGACACGGCGATTCTTCCGCATCAAGTCAGCATATTCATATGCCAACAAAGAATGTAGAATAGCCTTGTTCACCGGATTCCTCTCCGATTGTGCCCAAGATTCCATATATTTCAGACTGGAGTAAAGGCTGTCCGGAGTCAGCCCCTCTTGATAAGTCTCCCTACAAATGTAGGCTTTCAACATTTGCGGAGCATTCTGCTCTTGCCGACCTTTCCGATAGATTTCATCAGCCAGTTTTATCACTGTTTGAGGCAGGCTTTTCTTTTGAGCCTGCTCCACCTGCTTCCACAACTTATCGTACGTCTGCGCATACAATGCCGAAGCCCCAAATGTAACCAGCAGCAACAATATGCTACAAATTCTTTGAATTACTCTCATAATTATTCGTTTGTTAGTCTTTGTATTAATAACAAAGGAAGTGAATAAAGTTCAAACAAATGTACTTTTGGACATAAAAAATCTTATTCTACTCCTACAAAAAAACAAGGGATATGTTTGCAAACATATCCCTTGTGCTATACTTAAATGTTAGTGTACTCACATTTGGAGGCTATAATATCTCATTGCCTCCATCCAATTCTTACCAGCTGCGGTAAAAATGTGCTTAAATGAATTTGCAATCTTCTTTTTCATAATCTTAAAAAATTAAACTAATACCTGAAAACTAAAATTCAATACTTCACGAAAGGGGGGGGAATGCTTAAAGCATTACGTAACCCCAAATGTTCTTATCGGCTTCGCCGACATGCTTAAAAAAACTCTTTAACATTTTCATTTTGTTATCCTCCTAAAATCAATCTTGTTATCCTTAAAAAATCTACTAGTTTTCTATTGTTTTCATGTTTTACAACACAAAAATAGAGCCTTTGTTCAAGATAACAAGCAAAAAACGGATAGAAAACATGTTTTATAACACATTTCTTGACTTAGGTCAATTTTTAGGGAGAAAGTGCAAGGATATTGACATACCATTGTAATAAGTCTGGGACATTCTGGCAGAAAGGGGACAAACTGTCACAGACAAAAAAGGCAGGATACTTAATAAAGCACCCTGCCCCTATTCATTACATAAAGTATTCTCTACTTTTCAGGAGTCTGCTCCAATGTAGCCACCAAGAAATCATAGAACTTGGAAACAGTAGGAATTAACGCACGCTCGTCCGGTGAATGCGGAGAACGCAAAGTGGGACCGAAAGAAATCATATCGAGTCCTGGACAATTGGCACCAATAATACCGCATTCCAGACCTGCGTGAATAACCTTCACGGCAGGTTCCACACCAAACTGCTGCTTATAGGACAGCTTCATGGCATGCAGTATGGGAGAATCCACATTGGGTTGCCATCCGGAATAGCCACCACTCAACTCCACCTTCATACCTGCCATAGCGAAACAAGCTGTCAGGCTGTCTGCCAGGAAATCCTTCATCGTATCGCAAGAACTACGCGCCAAAATACGAACTTCGGCCTTACCATCTGCAATGATTACGATAGCCAAATTAGAGGAGGTTTCTACAGTATCGGGAACAGTAGGAATCATACGCATCACACCATTCTGGCAAGCCATCAACACGTTAATCATATTATCCTGGATTTCTGAGGGAACAACGGCAGCGGGTAGAGTCACCTCTTCTACACTCAGGGTAATACCACTTTCAATCGGAGCATATTCGTCATTCAGTTGTGTCTCGTATTCCTTCATATAATCTTCCAAACCGTCCATATCCTCAGGATTGAACACCAATACCGCATGTGCTTCGCGGGGGATAGCATTACGCATATTACCACCTTCAAAACTTGCCAGCTGGGAGTCAAACTCAATCAGCAAATCATGTACGATGCGTGCCAGCAATTTATTGGCATTACCGCGCCCTTCATTGATTTCCAAACCGGAGTGACCGCCACGCAAACCTTTCAGCGTAATCTTACGAGCAACGAAATCGGCCATAGGCGTCTCCTCCTTATATTCCAAAGTAGCAGTAATATCAAGACCACCGGCACAGCCGATATAGAGTTCGCCTTCGTCCTCAGAATCAAGGTTCAGCAGAATTTCCCCTTGCATAGTTCCGGGTTTCAAACCGAATGCACCATACATTCCCGTTTCTTCATCCTTGGTTATCAGAGCTTCCAATGGGCCATGCTTCAAGTTATTATCTTCGAGCACCGCCATAATGGCAGCTACTCCCAAACCATTATCTGCTCCCAGCGTGGTTCCTTTGGCTTTCACCCAATCACCGTCAACATAGGTTTCAATGGGATCTGTTGTAAAATCGTGAATAGTATCGTTGTTCTTCTGAGGCACCATGTCCATATGCGCCTGAAGGATGATGCCTTTGCGGTTTTCCATACCCGGAGTGGCAGGCTTACGAATAATAACATTGCCGACCTCGTCGACAAATGATTCCAACCCCAAGCCTTTTCCAAAATCAATAAGGAATTTGGTAATCTTCTCCATATGTCCTGACGGACGGGGAATCTGGGTCAGTGAATAAAAGTGCTTCCATACATTCTGTGGAGCTAACTGTAAGATTGTACTCATAATTCTAAAAAGTTAGTTTTCGCAAATATAACGGTTTATTCTCGGAAAGTACAATAAACCGGGATTTTTCTAAAGTACTAAATCATCAGCTATCTTAAACATGGCTTTTACATCTTCACATATTGCGATAGAACATCTGCACCTAATATAGCTACCATATTTAGGAATTTCTCCCACTTCTATATCCAAGCAACAATATCGTTTAAAGAAACCAATCTTCCAACAACCTTTAGGCTTCAGTACTTATAAGGAAGTACTGAAGTACTTGCAAAGAAGTATTACAGTACTTTTAAAGGAGTACTCTCTATAAGTACTGTCTCTGTCCTCTAACACAAGAAGTGACAATATAGGAACCCACCACAAGAAACGTCTATTTCTTTGCCCTATTCGCCAACGCCAGGTGCAACGACCCGTAGATGCCCAACACTATCACCAGCAACGTCTGTATGCCATGCACTATCAGAGCAAATATACCCGCATCCGTAGCATTTACCCCATAAAGCATCATCATAGTGATGACAGCAAAGTGCCAGGGTCCTGCCCCGTTGGGCGTGGGAACAATGACTGCAAACGTTCCGCCGACAAACATCACCAGTCCGGCAAGGAAACTAAGGTGCTCCGTAAACTGGAAGCAATAGAAAGTTATATAGAAATGATAGAAATAGCATAGCCAAATAAGTAAAGTGTAAAGAACAAACAAAGGCACATTCTTCACATTCTTAAGTGACATCACACCTTCCCATATATTCAAGACTACTCCCTTTACCTTTTCAAAAAAAGAGAGCATACGCAACAGAAAATAGAGAAGTACCAAAACACCAATAATAGAAAAAAAAGCCACATAAAACCAAGGGGAAGTCACAAGATGCACCAGCGAAGGAATCTTGGTGCCCGTCTCCTCAAAAAAACGGAAAAAAACGGGCATCTGCACCAAAAAAGTAATCCCCGTAATCAGCAGAATGCAAAGCGTATCTACCAACCGCTCTGTCACCACCGTCCCCAAGGACTTCGCAAAGGAAACATTATCATATTTGGCAAGTACTCCACAACGTGAAACCTCTCCCACACGGGGCAGTACCAGATTGGTGGCATAAGATACGAAAATGGCATCGACGCAATCGCTTGTTTTGGGATGAGCATCCAGTGGCTCCAAAGTCTGCTTCCAACGCCAGCCTCGTAACACATGGCTCATCACACCGAAGAACAAGGACAACAACATCCACCACCAGTTCGTCTGATGAAGGAGAACTTCTTCTGCCTTTGAAAAGTCAAAATCACGATATACCCAATAGAGGATAAAACCACCCAATAAAATGGGTAAGATGATTTTCAACGTCTTTTTTAGCAGCTTATTCATACGATATTCCCAAATTCTTCATTCTTCATTCTTCATTCTTCATTGAAAAGAACTACCTTTGCTCCGTGTAAAGATAGGTTGTAGTTCGCATTACAGCCTACGTTTACGGAGCAAAAGTAATGATTTAGTTGATACATGAGAGTAGTTAAACCTAAAAAGTTTCTCGGGCAACACTTCCTGAAAGACCTGAAAGTGGCACAAGACATCGCCGACACGGTAGATGTCTGTCCCGAAATTCCCATCCTCGAAGTTGGTCCGGGAATGGGAGTACTGACCCAGTTTCTTCTGCCCAAAGAACGCAACGTCAAAGTAGTAGAACTGGACTACGAGTCAGTGGCCTACCTACGGGAAGCCTATCCGCAACTGGAAGACAACATTATTGAGGACGACTTCCTCAAAATGAACCTGCAACGGTTGTTTGGCGGGCAACCTTTTGTGCTGACGGGAAACTATCCTTATAATATCTCCAGCCAGATATTCTTCAAAATGCTGGAATATAAGGATCTGATTCCCTGCTGTACGGGTATGATACAAAAGGAAGTAGCCGAGCGCATAGCCGCCGGGCCGGGCAGCAAGACATACGGAATCCTAAGTGTACTGATACAAGCATGGTACAAAGTGGAGTACTTGTTTACGGTACACGAACATGTCTTCAACCCGCCCCCCAAAGTTAAAAGTGCCGTCATCTGCATGATGCGCAATGAAACGCACGATTTAGGCTGCGACGAGAAATTGTTCAAGCAAGTAGTGAAAACCACGTTCAACCAACGACGCAAGACTCTGCGGAACTCCATAAAACCGATACTCGGCAAAGACTGTCCACTGACGGAGGACGTATTATTTAATAAACGCCCGGAACAACTGTCCGTACAGGAATTTATTCAGCTGACCAACCAAGTGGAACAGGCATTGAGAACGATTAATGATTAATGGTTAGTGATCAAACACGAACAATCATGGAAATAGACGAAGAATACATAGACAAAGTCAAAAGCCTGATAGAACAGAAAGACGCGGAAAACGTCAAAACACTTTTGACAGACCTTCACCCGGCGGATATTGCAGAACTGTGTAATGACCTCGGCTTGGAGGAAGCCCGCTTCGTTTACCGCCTCCTTGACAACGAAACGGCAGCGGACGTACTGGTTGAAATGGACGAAGACATCCGGAAAGAATTCCTGGAGCTTCTACCTTCGGAGACCATTGCCAAGCGTTTCGTGGATTATATGGACACGGACGATGCCGTAGACCTGATGCGCGAACTTGATGAAGACAAGCAGGAGGAAGTACTTTCGCACATCGAAGATATAGAACAAGCCGGTGACATCGTTGACCTGCTGAAATATGATGAAGACACTGCCGGTGGTTTGATGGGTACGGAAATGGTGACTGTCAATGAAAACTGGAGTATGCCGGAGTGTCTGAAGGAAATGCGCCTGCAAGCTGAAAAGCTGGATGAAATTTACTACGTATACGTCATCGACGACGAAGACCGTCTGCAAGGGGTATTCCCATTGAAGAAAATGATAACTTCCCCTTCTGTCTCCAAGGTAAAGCATGTGATGCGGAAAGATCCTATCTCCGTCCATGTAGATACTCCCATTGACGAAGTGGTACAAATCATCGAAAAGTATGACTTGGTGGCAGCTCCTGTTGTAGACAGTATCGGACGTCTGGTAGGCCAGATTACCGTAGACGACGTCATGGACGAAGTCCGCGAACAGTCGGAACGTGATTACCAGTTGGCATCCGGTTTGTCCCAAGATGTAGAAACGGACGATAATGTCATGCGCCAAACTTCCGCCCGTCTTCCATGGTTACTTATCGGTATGCTAGGCGGTATAGGCAACTCCATGATATTGGGTAACTTCGACACGACTTTCGCCGCCCATCCGGAAATGGCCCTTTATATTCCGTTGATTGGCGGTACGGGGGGAAACGTGGGAACCCAGTCGTCTGCCATCATCGTACAAGGCCTTGCCAACAGCTCACTGGATGCCAAAGACACCTTCAAGCAGGTAGCCAAGGAAGCAGTAGTGGCGGTCATCAATGCCACCATCATTTCCCTGCTGGTATACATCTATAATTTTATCCGGTTCGGAGCTACGGCTACGGTCACTTATTCCGTCTCCATCAGCCTCTTTGCAGTCGTCATGTTCGCCTCCATCTTCGGAACGCTGGTCCCCATGACTTTAGAGAAACTGAAGGTTGACCCGGCCATTGCCACCGGCCCGTTTATCTCCATTACCAATGACATTATAGGCATGATGCTGTACATGGGTATCACTGTCTTACTGTCATAAAAACAAGAAAATAGAAAAAAATCAAGGCAAATTGTATGAAGTAATCATTTTATTTCATTAATTTGTAGCCTAATGTAACCCGAACGGGAGGAACCCGTTTCTAAAAAAGTAAATACAATGACGGACACTCATGACACTAATCTCCCCGAAAAGCCGGTGGAATTAGAAGAAGAAAAGAAGGCAGCAGAGGTTTCTGAACCGGCAACAACAGAAACTCCCGCTGAAGAAATCGTTTCGGAAAAGCCGGTAGAGCCAGTTCAGAAGCTCACGAAAGAGGAAATACTTGCCAAACTCAAAGAGGTGGTTGCAGACGTGGAGAACGTGGCAAAACCTGAAATAGACGGTTTGAAGCAATCTTTCTACAAGCTGCACAATGCTGAGCAGGATGCGGCCAGAAAACTGTTCATTGAAAACGGAGGCTCCGCGGAGAACTTTGTTCCACAAACAGACTGTGTGGAGGAAGAGTTCAAGAATATCATGTCCGTCATCAAAGAAAAAAGAAGTGCACTCACAGCCGAACTGGAGAAGCAGAAGGAAATGAACCTGCAGGTAAAGCTTTCCATCATCGAAGAGCTGAAGGAGCTGGTTGAATCTCCAGATGACGCCAACAAGAGCTATACGGAGTTCAAGAAACTACAGCAGCAATGGAACGAAGTTAAACTCGTTCCGCAAGCTAAGGTCAACGAGCTTTGGAAAAACTACCAATTGTATGTTGAGAAATTCTATGACCTTCTGAAACTGAACAATGAATTCCGCGAATACGATTTCAAGAAGAATTTGGAAATCAAGACACATCTCTGTGAAGCTGCCGAAAAGCTGGCGGATGAAGCGGATGTAGTTTCAGCTTTCCATCAGTTACAGAAGCTACATCAAGAATTTCGTGATACAGGGCCGGTAGCCAAGGAACTACGCGACGAAATCTGGGCACGTTTCAAAGCTGCCTCTACAACCGTAAACCGACGTCACCAGCAACATTTCGAAGCGTTGAAGGAAGTGGAACAACACAATCTTGACCAAAAGACCGTAATTTGCGAAATCATAGAAGCCATCGACTACAAAGAACTGACAAACTTTGCTTCTTGGGAGAGCAAAACGCAAGAAGTCATCGCACTTCAAAACAAATGGAAGACCATCGGTTTCGCTCCGCAAAAAATGAACGTGAAGATTTTCGAACGTTTCCGCAAAGCGTGCGACGAGTTCTTCCGTAAAAAGGGAGAGTTCTTCAAGACCCTGAAGGAAGGTATGAACGAAAACCTGGAAAAGAAGCGTGCCTTGTGCGAAAAAGCAGAAGCTCTTAAGGACAGTACCGACTGGAAAGTAACTGCCGATGAACTGACCAAACTTCAGAAAGAATGGAAAACCATCGGTCCGGTAGCAAAGAAATATTCGGATGCCGTATGGAAACGTTTCATCTCCGCTTGTGACTACTTCTTCGAACAAAAGAACAAAGCCACTTCTTCACAGCGCAGCGTAGAGCAGGAAAATCTGGAAAAGAAAAAAAACATCATCGAGAAACTGAATGCTATCGATGACCAAATGGATACGGAGGAAGCTACCCAACTGGTACGCGACCTCATGAAAGAATGGAACGGCGTAGGACATGTACCTTTCAAAGAGAAAGACCGAATCTATAAGCAATACCATAGTCAGATAGACAAATTGTTTGAACGCTTCAACATCAGTGCCTCCAACAAGAAGCTAAGCAATTTCAAGTCGACTATCAGCTCCATTCAGGAAGGTAGTCCACAAGCCCTTTACCGGGAACGTGAGAAGCTGGTACGTGCCTTCGACAATATGAAGAACGAGCTCCAGACATATGAAAACAATCTCGGCTTCCTGACCACTTCTTCCAAGAAGGGAAATAGTCTGCTGACAGAAATCAACCGCAAGGTGGAAAAGCTGAAAGCAGACATCGAGCTTGTGAAAGAAAAGATAAAAGTGGTGGACGAGAACATCAAAAACCAAGGATAACGTAACAAGATAAGACTTAATAAAAAAGGAACCCGCCCCTACAGCTATGCAGCCGTGGGGGCGGGCCTACTTTTATACCCCTTATCAATGATGGAACAGACGGATACCCGTGAACGACATGGCAATGCCATATTTATCGCAAGTTTCAATCACATGGTCATCGCGTACAGAACCACCCGCTTGGGCAATGTAATCTACTCCACTCTTATGGGCACGCTCAATATTGTCTCCAAAAGGGAAGAATGCATCCGAACCCAAAGAAACACCTTTCAATGTATCCAACCAAGCCCGTTTTTCTTCACGGGTCAGCACTTCAGGTTTCTCCGTAAAGAACTGCTGCCAAACACCGTTAGCCAGCACATCGTCATGGTCTTCACTGATATAGACATCAATCGTATTATCACGGTCGGCACGGCGGATTTTCTCTACCCATGGCAAATTCAACACCTTCGGATGCTGGCGTAAATACCAAATGTCGGCCTTGTTGCCCGCCAAGCGAGTACAGTGGATACGGCTCTGCTGGCCGGCACCAATACCGATAGCCTGACCGTCCTTCACATAGCATACAGAATTCGACTGCGTATATTTCAAAGTGATAAGGGCTATCATCAAATCACGTTTCGCTGCTTCCGGGAAATTCTTATTCCGAGTAGGAATATTCGCAAAGAGTTCATCTCCATTCAGCTTTATCTCATTACGTCCCTGCTCAAACGTGATACCAAAGACATCCTTATGTTCAATCGGGGCAGGCTTATAGTCGGGACTTATCTGAATCACATTGTAAGTTCCTTTACGCTTTTCCCTCAAGATAGCCAGTGCTTCGTCCGTATACCCCGGAGCAATAACGCCATCCGAGACCTCGCGGTTAATAAAACGTGCAGTAGCCTCGTCGCACACATCACTCAAAGCGATAAAGTCACCATAGGAAGACATACGGTCGGCACCGCGGGCACGCACATATGCGCAAGCAAGCGGAGAGAGCGGAAGATTATCCACAAAATAAATCTTCTTCATTGTCTCGTTGAGTTCCAAGCCGATGGCGGCACCCGCCGGACTGACGTGCTTGAATGAAGTTGCAGCAGGCATACCGGTCGCCTCTTTCAGTTCCTTTACCAACTGCCATCCATTCAAGGCATCCATAAAATTAATATACCCCGGACGTCCATTCAAAACCTCAATAGGTAACTCCCCCTCCTGCATGAAAATGCGAGCCGGCTTCTGGTTAGGGTTACAGCCGTACTTCAGTGCTAATTCTTTTGCCATAAAATTCTGCTTTAATGTTGAAATGCTACAAATTTACAGAATATTTCCGGCTTACAGAAGCCTTGTCACTGAATTTGCCACCGAATGCCTACACTGAAATTTTCGTACATGGTCGAAAAGCAACAAAAAACCACTAAAACTTGCGATTTTAGTGGTTTTTTGACTTAAATAAGGTAAGTTCGTTGGGCTACCTGGATTCGAACCAGGAATGACAGGACCAGAATCTGTAGTGTTACCATTACACCATAGCCCAATTGTTATTATTTCCGTTTTGCGGTTGCAAAGATACAAAGATTTCTATAAATCAAAACAAAAACGAGTATTTTTTTCGCAAAAAACTGATAAGATACCGTAATCCAAAGGATTATATAACTAAAAAAAATCAAAAATTGAAAGAGTTTTCCTCTTTTGCGTGTTTGATATGAGAAATCAACGTATATTTGTCAACTGTTTTAATATAATAATGTATAATGAACGAAACGAAGAAACTGATTCAACAGATAACAGAAGGTATTCAAGATAAAAAAGGAAAAAAAATCGTCATCGCAGATCTGACAAAAATCGACGATACAATATGCAATTATTTCGTCATCTGCCAAGGAAACTCTCCCAGCCAAGTGACAGCCATTGTAGAATCCATCAGGGACTTCACACGCAAGGGTGCCGATACCAAGCCCTTTGCCGTAGACGGGCTGCGCAATGCCGAATGGGTAGCTATGGACTACTCGGACATATTGGTGCATGTCTTCCTGCCTGAAACAAGGGAATTCTACAATCTGGAGCACCTATGGGCAGACGCCAAATTAACTCAAATTCCTGACCTCGATTAATCAAAACGTATGGACAATAATACCAACAAGAAACCCAATAAAGTGAATATGCCCAAGTTCAACCTGAACTGGCTGTATATGATTATAGCGATGATGTTGCTGGGGTTGTACCTGACCAATGAAAATGGTACGGCAACTAAAAACATCTCTTATGATGAATTCCAGCAATATGTACGAGACGGTTATATAAGCAAAGTCATCGGCTACGACGACAATTCCGTCGAAGCATACGTCAAACCCCAGCACGTAGGAAACGTATTTCGTCAGGACTCCAGCCGCGTAGGCAAGAATCCGCTTATTACGACCGAGGCCCCCTCACGCGAGAGCCTAGGTAATTTCCTGCAAAAGGAAAGAGACGACGCCCACTTTGACGGCTCCATTAACTACGAAAAAAAGCGGAACTACTTCGGTGCCATTTTGTGGCAGATTCTCCCCTTTGCATTCCTTATCGGTTTCTGGATTTTCATGTCCCGCCGCATGAGCGGTGGTGGAGGCATGGGCGGAGGTGGAGGCATCTTCAGCGTAGGAAAGTCCAAGGCCCAATTGTTTGAAAAAGGTTCCCCCATCAAGATTACATTCAAGGATGTGGCAGGACTTGCTGAAGCCAAGCAAGAGGTAGAAGAAATTGTCGAGTTCTTGAAAGAGCCCCAGAAATATACCGATTTGGGAGGTAAGATACCCAAGGGCGCCTTGCTGGTAGGCCCTCCGGGAACAGGAAAGACCCTGCTTGCAAAGGCTGTGGCCGGAGAAGCCAACGTACCATTCTTCTCTTTGGCAGGTTCCGACTTTGTGGAAATGTTTGTCGGCGTGGGTGCTTCCCGTGTCCGCGATTTGTTCCGCCAAGCAAAGGAAAAAGCGCCTTGTATCGTGTTCATCGACGAGATTGACGCTGTAGGGCGTGCCCGTGCCAAAGCAGCTGCTATGGGTGGCAACGACGAGCGCGAGAACACATTGAACCAGTTACTGACCGAGATGGACGGTTTCGGCTCCAATAGTGGTGTTATCATCTTAGCCGCCACCAACCGTGTGGACGTTTTGGATAAGGCATTGCTGCGCGCCGGACGTTTTGACCGCCAGATACATGTAGACCTACCCGACCTTAATGAGCGTAAGGAAGTATTCGGTGTACACCTGCGCCCCATCAAGATAGACAATAGTGTGGATGTAGACCTTCTGGCACGCCAGACTCCCGGATTCTCGGGGGCAGACATTGCCAATGTATGTAACGAAGCAGCTTTGATAGCTGCCCGCCACGGCAAAAAGTTCGTCGGAAAGCAAGACTTCCTGGATGCCGTAGACCGTATTGTGGGGGGATTAGAAAAGAAAACCAAAATCACTACCGAAGCCGAACGCCGTTCCATTGCCATACACGAAGCCGGCCATGCCAGTATCTCCTGGTTACTGGAATACGCCAATCCGCTGATTAAAGTAACCATTGTACCCCGTGGACGCGCTTTGGGCGCGGCTTGGTATCTGCCGGAAGAACGGCAAATCACCACTAAGGAACAGATGCTCGATGAGATGTGTGCCACCTTGGGAGGACGTGCCGCCGAAGACCTATTCTTAGGTAGAATATCCACCGGAGCCATGAATGACTTGGAACGCGTGACAAAGCAGGCGTACGGTATGATTGCCTATTTGGGTATGAGCGAAAAACTCCCCAACCTCTGCTATTATAATAATGAGGAATATTCCTTCAACCGCCCGTATAGCGAAAAGACTGCGGAATTGATTGACGAAGAAGTGAAGCAGATGGTCAACGAACAGTACGAACGTGCCAAGAAAATATTGTCCGAAAACCAAGAAGGGCACAACCGGCTGGCACAACTGCTGATTGACAAAGAAGTAATCTTTGCCGAAGACGTTGAACACATCTTTGGGAAACGTCCATGGGCTTCCCGCTCGGAGGAAATCAGTGCAAACAAGACTGCTGCCGAGCTGAAAAAAGCGGAGCAAGAAGAAGAGCAAAAAGCCATAGAAGCAGAAAAGGAAGTCAAGGAAGAAGAAGAAAAGCATGAAAAATAACTTTATCCAACGTGCCGTTACCGGCGTGTTATTCGTCATAGTATTGGTGGGCTGTATTATTTACAGCCCCCTTTCGTTCGGTATACTGTTCACCATTATCAGCGCACTGAGCGTACATGAGTTTGCCCAATTAGTCAGCAAAAGCGGCGAAGTAAGCATTAACAAGACCATCACTGCATTGGGGGGAGCCTACCTTTTCCTTGCATTGATGAGTTTCTGTACCCAGCAGTCTGTAGGAGCACGAGTATTCCTTCCTTATTTGGGACTATTGCTCTACATGATGATTACGGAACTTTACCTCAAGAAAAAGAATCCGACGGGTAACTGGGCCTACTCCATGCTAAGCCAATTGTACGTGGCACTCCCCTTTGCCCTGCTGAACGTACTTGCTTTTCAGAATTCCCCGGAAACGGGCAGTGTGACCTACAACCCTATTCTACCGCTTTCCATTTTCGTTTTTATCTGGTTGAGCGATACAGGTGCCTATTGCGTAGGTTCGCTGATAGGCAAACACCGTCTGTTCGAACGTATCTCACCTAAAAAATCCTGGGAGGGCAGCATCGGCGGCGGAATATTCTCCATCGCTTCCTCTCTTGGCTTTGCACATTTCTTTCCTTTTATGCCAGGATGGCAATGGGTAGGTCTGGCAATCGTTGTCGTCATTTTCGGCACTTGGGGCGATCTGACCGAATCACTCATGAAACGCCAATTGGGCATCAAGGATTCCGGTAACATTCTGCCGGGGCATGGAGGGATGCTCGACCGTTTCGACAGTGCCCTGATGGCAATTCCTGCAGCAGTTGTTTATCTATATGCCTTGACGATGTTCTAACGACGGCTCACATGACCAAACTTACATAAAACAGATATAAAAAGAGCACCCGGGCAAGATGAATGACATCAAAATCACGGGTGCTCTTTCTAACTATATACTCTCGCAAACTCTTTCTTACTTCAACTGCATATTGGACAAATCCACATTAGTAGTCAGCTTTTCATTACTCCCCGCAGTTTTCAAATCAAAGGTTACTTCCACCTCTCCATTCTCTTCTGAATTGAGTTTCAACTTGATGCCTTTGGTTTCAGAGGGGATGTCCAGACTGTTCAAGTTATAGGAGACAGCACCAGGACTACGACGTCCCGTCAAGTCATCATAGTCGTTATAGCGGAGTTCCAAATGGACATATCCATCTTCGCCATACAAAGCATCATCTTCTTGCGGACGCACCAGGCTGATGCGGTGTTTATTATCAGTCGAAGATGGCAGGTTCTGCATGAAAAAAATGTTCATATAGCCACCACTGATGGTAATATCACCTTTATATATAAGCACGGGGTCATTACCGAATTCCTCTTCGGTTTCGGGAATCAGCATCTCCACCTCTTTCGTCAAGACGTTCTGCAGACGCAGCAGCTTCACAGCATGGTCATATCCTGCATAGTTGTCCCACAAAGGATTGAACACGGTAATCACACGCTGCCCATCCACAGCATCATACCACCCAATGTCCGTATTTACCGGCCAGAGTGTCCCCCAGACATCGCAGTTTAAATAAAAGGCATTTCCCGTAACACGCACAGTAGCCCACAAAGGCGGGGTAAAATTACCCAAAGAATATCCGTCGTTATCATCACATGATTGCAAAGCGGGCATCACTGCCAAACATATTGCCATAAATAACCAATGTAGCTTTTTCATAATCAAAGTCCTTTTCATTTGTTTCTGTATAGAAAATACAAAAGCCGGGCATTTACTGCACCGGCTTTTCCCATTTTAACAAATTCTTAATTTTTCGATTATTCTTCCCTCCTCCTCAGTAATGCCACCATCTCGCGGGCAGCATGTTTGGGTGCCCCTGCCTCTCCCAGACAGGATGCCATATACTCATATCCCTCGAGCATCTGACGGCGGTATTCCTTATCGTACAAAATGCGGTTCAGCTCCGAGCGTACCTGCTCTACCGTCATGGTATCTGCAACCAGCTCTTTCACCACCTCCCGGTTGGCTATGAGATTGACCAGGGAAATGTACTTCACTTTCAGTATATGCCGTTTCAGGAAAGCGATAACCTTCCCTATCGGAGTATGGTAACATACCGCTTGCGGCACACGAAACAGAGCTGTTTCCAGCGTTGCCGTCCCCGAAGTGACCAGTGCAGCCTCTGCCTGCCTCAACAAAGGGAATGTCTTGTTGAAGATAATCTTCACGTCCACCCCACCCACATAACGTTTGTAATACTCGGGAGAAATGCCCGGAGCACCGGCCAGCACCAGTTGATAATCGGGAAAAGAAGCTGCCGCACGAAGCATGTCGGGCAGATTGTCCTTGATTTCCTGCTTGCGGCTACCGGCCAGCAGAGCAATGACGGGTTTGGCCGAAAGTCCGTTTGCCCGGACAAAGTCGTCGAATGTCTCTGAGCTGGAAGCAAGAAAAGCCGTCACTTCATCCACTGTCGGATTGCCGACATAATGTATCGGATACCGGTGCTTCCCTTCAAAAAACTCCACCTCGAACGGTAGGATGGAGAACAGCTCATCCACATCCCGTTTAATATTCTTGATGCGGTATTCCTTCCATGCCCAAATCTTGGGAGAAATATAATAAAAGACAGGAATCCTTGTGTTGGCATGGACAAACTTGGCTATATCCAGATTAAAGCCCGGATAGTCCACCAAAATCAGCACATCCGGCTGCCACGCAACAATATCCTCCTTGCAGCGCTTCATATTGGCAAAGATGGTGCGCAGATGCAGCAATACGGGAATGAACCCCATATACGCCAACTCTTTGTAATGCTTCACCATCACACCGCCCACTGCAGCCATGAGGTCGCCTCCGAAGAAACGGAACTCCGCTTGCGAGTCCTCCTCCTTCAATGCAGCCATCAGATGGGAGGCATGCAGGTCGCCAGAAGCTTCACCGACAATCAAGTAATACTTCATATCAATTGATAATTGTCAATTAATTCAGAACCATGCTTTCAGTTCATCAATCAAGCCGTATGCCGTTGCATCCACCGTGGTCGGGGTGATTGCCACATAACCGTTATCAAGCGCCCAATGGTCATTCTTCTCATTTTCGGCATCGTTGTTCTCAAACTCGCCGGTCAGCCAGTAGTAATGGGCATCTCCTCTATGGGCAAAGTTTTCCCATTCATTGGTCCATTGCCCCTTGGTTTGTTCGCAAATCTTCACACCCTTCAATTCTTTGGTATCGGGGAAGTTGACATTGAGGCATGTCAACGGAGGGAGTCCTTTCTCCAATACCAGCCGGGCTATCTCGCGGATGTAAGGACCTGCAGGTTCAAAATCAGCGTTCGGCTCATGGTTGCAAAGGGAGAATCCGATGGAAGGCACTCCTTTCAGGCATCCCTCTATCACAACGCCCATCGTACCGGAATAATGCAGGTTTACAGAAGAATTGTCGCCGTGGTTGATGCCGCCTACCACCAAGTCGGGCTTGCGGTCGAGCACCGTATGAAAAGCCAGCTTCACACAATCAGTCGGCGTACCGGAACACTTGTATACCGTCAGCCCAACATCCTTACGGACCAACTGGTAGTGGATAGGTTCCGTTACAGTCAGCGCACACGCACTTCCAGAGCGGGGTGCATCCGGCGCCATTACCACAATCTCGCCCAGCGGACGGAGGAATTTGATTAACTCGCTAATACCTTTCGCAATGATGCCGTCATCATTGGAAATCAATATCAAAGGTCTCTGATTTTCCATAACTTTCTTTTTTATTATCGTGCAAAAGTAGCTAAAAAGGCTTTAAACAGAATACTACAAAGATAATAATTCTTTTGTATTCAAAGATATTTTCAGAAAAGGCTAACTTTGTACCGACAATAATTGGAATATAATCATTCATAAAATCCATGCTATAATGAACACTTTTTGCCATTCTACCATTGCTGCACGCATCGAGACGGCAGCTGCCGCAATTATTCTGTTTCTAACAACCCTGACAAGCTGTGGCAGGAGCAGTTCTCCCGAGCCACTTGACCAATGGAATGACGGGACATCTACGTTTCACACGGCAGACCCGGTCATTGCAGAAGGCCGGAAGCTCTTCAACGACAAAGAATACCAAAATTTCCGACTCACCGGAGAAGCCCTCACACAACCCGGCTCCGAAGCAGGCCTCCTCTTTCATACGGACGGCGAGTCCGGTTATGAAGTGATATTCCGTAACGGAGACATCGACGGCACACGCAAGAGCGGCTCACTCGCCTCGGTGCGCAACCTCTATCGCTCACTCGCAAAAGATGGAGAATGGTTTGACTTCGAGATAACCGTACGCGGACAAAACATCATTGTCTGCATTAACGGAACCGAAGTTGTCTGCTATACCGAACCCGAACATCCATATCGCACAGAGGAGCACGCCCGGCAACTGCTGAGTCAAGGTTCCATTGCCCTGCAAGGCATACACGGCGAAGTGTCATTCCGGAATCTCGCCATCGAACGGCTTGCCAAGGAAGCACGCAACGAAGCCGACACGCTTGCTCCGGTAGACGAGCGCACGGATGAGATAATCAGGCTACAGCAGCACGATTTCCCAGTTATAGACTATCACGTTCACTTGAAAGGAGGGCTGACGAAGGAAATGGCACACGCCATGTCCATGAATTACGGTATCAACTATGGTGTCGCCCCCAATGCTGGAGAAGGAGGCGTAGGACGTATGCTGGCCGATGACAAAGAAGTGTACGACTATTTTAATGAAGTAAAAGGGATGCCATTCCTGTGCGGTGTACAAGGTGAGGGACGCAAATGGACGGCAACTTTCTCGCAGGAAGCCTTGGGGATTTTCGATTACCTGTTTACCGACGCCATGACCATCATAGACCACAAGGGACGTAATTCGCGCATCTACCGGGCCGAAGAAGCACTCTTTGATGACATTACGCTTGAACAGTATATGGACCACCTTGTCGACCAAACAGTCCTGATTCTGACCAACGAGCCTGCCGACATTTATGCCAACCCTACCTTCTTGCCCGATACTATGGCGCATGATTACGACAAGTACTGGACGGACGGACGCATTGAACGCGTATTGGATGTATTGCAACAACATGGAATCGCTCTGGAAATCAATGCACGCTACCGGATTCCCAGTTTCGAGATTATCCGTCGCGCCAAAGCACGTGGAATCAAATTCACATTCGGTACAAACAATGTCGATGCCGACTTCGGACGACTGGAATACTGCGCCGAAGCCATCAAGCAATGCGGCCTCACAGCCGACGATATATGGTTCCCGTCGATGAGCACACGCCGCTCCCGCCCCATTGTCATATACAACCGATTCGAGTAGCAGGGAACAACCGCTGTCATCTTCACCAACAGAAACGATACACCTATGGACATTCTTCTCATCATCTTGGGCATCCTCTGCCTGATTGTCGGATTGGCAGGCTGCATCCTGCCTATGATTCCGGGACCGCCCGTAGCCTATGCAGGCTTGTTGCTTCTACATTTCACGGACAAGGCGCAGTTTTCCACCACGCAGTTACTTTTATGGCTGGCAGCAGTCGTCCTTGTACAGATACTGGATTATTTCGTCCCGATGCTGGGCAGCAAATACAGCGGAGGCAGTCGGTGGGGAACGCGCGGCTGCCTCATAGGCACCATCGTAGGGTTGTTCTTCATGCCTTGGGGCATCATCCTCGGCCCCTTTCTCGGAGCCTTTGCCGGCGAACTGATGGGAGGCAGCAAGACAGACCAGGCCTTGAAATCGGGGCTGGGCTCGCTGCTTGGATTCTTGCTGGGCACAGTAGTGAAATGTGTGATGTGTGCGTACTTCTGCTGGGAGTTCGTCAAAGCCTTGGTCTGACACCAGCTCCTCTCCTTCTGCCCGGGAACAACTTATCCCCCGACCATCTTCCACACGGTAGTCCATCTGCATGAGATGTACATCTCGAGCAACATGAGATGCACGTTTCAAACAACACGAGATGTACATCTCATGCAAGTAGAGAGAATAGTCCAAGCCAATGTCTTCCATTGGTTTACAAATCTTAATCTTCTGCAAGCGAGACAAAAAATCAGCTTCATTTCAAGATAAATACGTATATTTGCCCACCAAACAGAGAAAGAACGCTTTACGCGCAATTTACAAGAAGAAAAACAGCGGTAAACGTCTGTGAGTTATTAACAAAACAGCCGACTTATCAACCGTTTTTGCAATCTTTCTCCAAATTTGTAGGCGCTATCCGGAATTATCACTTATTTCGCTGCCAATAAATATTGAGATTATGGGAAAAATAATTGCTATGGCTAACCAAAAGGGTGGTGTAGGCAAGACTACGACGACAATCAACCTCGCAGCCTCACTCGCCACGCTTGAAAAGAAAGTGCTCGTTGTAGATGCCGACCCGCAGGCCAATGCCTCCTCAGGATTGGGTGTGGACATCAAGCAGTCGGAATGTACTATCTACGAGTGCATTATTGACCGTGCAGACGTACGCGAGGCCCTTCATGACACGGAGATAGACACACTGAAGGTAATCTCCTCCCACATCAATCTGGTAGGTGCCGAAATAGAGATGCTCAATCTGAAAAACCGCGAAAAGATACTGAAAGAAGTACTCGCTCCGCTGAAGAATGAGTTTGATTATATCTTGATAGACTGTTCCCCGTCTTTGGGTCTGATTACGGTCAACGCACTGACTGCCGCCGATTCGGTAATCATCCCCGTACAAGCGGAATATTTTGCACTGGAAGGCATCAGCAAATTGCTGAATACCATTAAAATCATCAAGTCCAAGCTGAACCCTGCCCTCGAAATCGAAGGCTTCCTGCTGACGATGTACGACTCGCGTCTGCGCCAGGCCAACCAGATTTACGATGAAGTGAAACGCCACTTCCAGGAATTGGTATTCAACACCGTCATCCAGCGCAATGTGAAACTGAGCGAAGCTCCCAGCTACGGCCTGCCCACCATTCTCTATGACGCAGACTCAACCGGAGCCAAAAACCACATGGCACTTGCCAAGGAATTGATAAGCAGAAACGAAAAGAAGTGATTATAGTGGTTAGTGATTAATGATTAGTGATAAATACCATATTTACAATGCACAAACAAATCATCCCGTATGGTTAAATTGTAAATCGTCAAATAGTAAATAAACAGATGGCACAAAGAAATGCATTAGGACGCGGGCTAGACGCCCTCTTCTCCATGGATGAAGTAAAGACCGAAGGCTCCTCCTCTATCAATGAGATAGAGCTGTCGAAGATTACGGTCAATCCCAACCAGCCCCGTCATGAATTCGACCCGGTTGCGTTGCAGGAGTTAGCCGATTCCATCTCCGAAATCGGCATCATACAGCCCATCACCCTGCGCAAGCTTAGCGACGACGAATACCAGATTATCGCCGGCGAGCGTCGTTTCCGTGCTTCGCAGCTTGCCGGACTGACAAGCATCCCTGCCTATATCCGCACTGCAGATGACGAGAACGTCATGGAAATGGCGCTCATCGAAAACATACAGCGCGAAGACTTGAACTCCGTAGAAATAGCCCTCGCTTACCAGCATCTGTTGGAACAATACGGACTGACGCAGGAACGCCTCAGCGAACGCGTTGGTAAGAAGCGTACCACCATTGCCAACTACCTGCGCCTGCTCAAACTGCCCGCCCCCGTCCAGATGGGACTGCAGAACAAGCAGATAGACATGGGACATGCCCGCGCTTTGGTAACGCTTGGCGATCCCAAACTGCAAGTGAAGATTTTCGAAGAAATCCTGGAGCACGGGTATTCCGTACGCAAAGTGGAAGAAATCGTAAAGTCACTGAGTGAAGGCGAAAGCGTGAAGAGCGGTGGTCGTAAGATTGCCCCCAAGCGCGCCAAACTGCCCGAAGAATTCAATATGCTGAAACAACAGCTCTCGGGCTTTTTCAGTACCAAGGTGCAGCTAACCTGCTCGGAGAAAGGAAAAGGTAAAATCAGTATCCCGTTCAATAACGAAGAAGAATTGGAACGTATCATCGGCATTCTTGATACGCTGAAGAAATAAATGAGGAAAAAAGGAAGAATATATCAGTTAGCCATTGCCCTGCTGCTCTGTTTTTTACAGATGGCAGGGATTGCTATGTATGGTCAAGACCGTCCACGTGCCGCTTCCAAGCGTGCGCAGCGGCATCAGACCGATACACTCAACACCGTGGTGAACCGGGACAGCCTCACTGTTGCCGACAGTCTTGCAGCCGAAAACAAGCGGAAGATGCTGGAAATGACTGCCAGCCCCGACCTGAAGGAACAGCCCGTGCCTACAGACAGTCTGCAAAAGGCCATCGACCCCAAAAGGTGGGTACCTAATCCCACAAAAGCCACCTGGCTTGCCCTCGTCATTCCCGGCGGTGGACAAATTTACAACCGCAAGTATTGGAAACTGCCCATCTTCTATGGAGGATTTGCCGGTTGTGCCTATGCCCTTACATGGAACAGCAAGATGTACAAGGACTATTCGGCCGCCTACAAAGATGCCGTAAATGGTAATTTCAACTCCAGTACCATTACCGACTTGCTGCCTCCCAACTATAACTATACTGAGAGCCAGCTAACGGAGACACTGCGGAAGCGTAAGGACACCTTCCGGCGATACCGCGACTTGAGCATCTTCGCCTTTATCGGTGTATACCTGCTGTCCGTTGTCGACGCATACGTAGACGCAGAGCTGTCCAACTTCGACATCACCCCCGACCTCAGCATGAAAGTGGAACCTGCCATAATCAACAGCCAGATGACCGGTTCCTCTAATAGGAACGTCGGTGTACAATGCAGTTTCCGATTCTAAAAACGAAAATTAAAGCATAAATTATTACCTATGATACACAAGGCCATATATATGAAAAGAATTATCCTCGGTTCCTCGCTTCTGTTTTGCGCCCTCTTCACCGCTCCGGCCATGCATGCGCAAGAAAGCGTGGAAGTGCTTATCCGCGAAAACGGCACGGAACGCCAGGAATCCATCGAGCTGCCCAAAAGCATGACCTATCCGCTGGACAGCCTGCTCAATGACTGGAAAGCCAAGAATTACATAGACTTGGGAAAAGACTGCAGCACCTCTACCGTAAACCCGATGTTCAGTGACTCTGTATACATAGACCGGTTGTCGCGCATGCCGACCGTCATGGAAATGCCATACAACGAGATTGTGCGCAAGTTCATCGACATGTATGCCGGACGCCTGCGCAACCAGGTTGCCTTCATGCTGAGCGCCTGCAACTTCTATATGCCCATCTTCGAAGAAGCACTGGATGCCTACGGCCTGCCGCTCGAACTGAAATACCTGCCCATCATAGAATCCGCTCTCAACCCTTCTGCCGTATCCCGTGCGGGAGCTTGCGGACTATGGCAATTTATGCTTGCCACCGGAAAGATATACGGACTGGAAAGCAATAGCCTCGTAGACGAGCGCCGCGACCCGATAAAAGCTACCTGGGCGGCAGCACGTTACCTGAAGGACATGTATGACATTTACAAAGACTGGAACCTGGTGATTGCCGCCTACAACTGTGGTCCGGGCACCATCAACAAAGCCATCCGCCGCTCGGGAGGGAAAACCGATTACTGGGAAATCTACAACTATCTGCCCAAAGAGACACGTGGCTACGTGCCCGCCTTCATTGCTGCCAACTACGTAATGACCTACTACTGCAAGCACAACATCTGCCCCATGGAGACTGACATTCCCGAGGCTACCGATACAGTGCAAGTCAGCCGTAACCTTCATTTCGAACAGATTTCCGACCTATGCGGCATCAGTCTGGACCAGATAAAAAGTCTGAATCCCCAATTCAAGAAAAGCATCATCCCCGGAGAGAGCAAACCGCAGACACTACGCCTCCCCATCAACTACATCAGTGCGTTCATTGACAAGCAAGACACCATCTATGCCCACCGCAGTAACGAGCTGTTCAAGAACCGCAGAGTCGTGGCCGTTTCCAATACACGCTCGGCAGCACATAGCAGCAAAGGCAGTACCGCTACAGGGAATGTCACCTACCACAAGATACGCAGTGGCGAGAATCTCGGCAGCATTGCACGGAAATACGGTGTCACTGTCAATCAGTTAAAAAGTTGGAATGGATTGCGCAGTACCAGAATCTCCGCAGGAAAGCGCTTGAAGATTTATAAATAAAGACATAAACGCTTGCCCGGTGTTGAAAATTGCTTATTTTTGCAAAAAGTGAAGTGAAGAAAGGAGAAAGCAGTATATGGAAGAAAATATAAGTCAGAAGGAAAAGGAAAAAGCCGAAGAGGAAATGATCGAACAGGCATTCCAAGAACTGTTGAACGACTATTTGGCCACCAAGCACCGCAAGCGCGTCGAAATAATAACCAAAGCATTCAACTTTGCCAACCAGGCGCATAAGGGCATCAAGCGTCGTTCTGGCGAGCCCTACATCATGCACCCCATTGCTGTGGCAAAGATTGTCTGTAATGAGATAGGACTGGGGTCTACTTCCATATGCTCGGCATTGCTGCATGATGTGGTGGAGGACACCGACTACACCGTAGAGGATATTGAAAACATCTTCGGTCCCAAAATCGCCCAGATTGTAGATGGGCTGACAAAGATTTCCGGCGGTATCTTCGGCGACCGTGCCTCGGCGCAGGCAGAGAACTTCAAGAAGCTGCTGCTCACCATGTCCGACGATATCCGGGTTATCCTCATCAAGATAGCCGACCGTCTGCATAACATGCGTACACTCGGCTCCATGCTGCCCAACAAGCAGTTCAAGATTGCAGGCGAAACACTCTACATCTATGCCCCGCTCGCCAACCGCCTCGGCTTGTACAAAATCAAGACAGAGCTGGAAAACCTGAGCTTCAAGTACGAACATCCGGAAGAGTACCACGAGATAGAAGAGAAACTGGAAGCCACCGCCGTGGAACGCGACAAGGTATTCAATGAGTTCACCGCTCCGATACGGGCGCAACTGGACAAAATGGGACTGAAATACCGTATCCTTGCCCGTGTAAAGTCCATCTACTCCATCTGGAACAAAATGCAGACCAAGCATGTCCCCTTCGAGGAAATCTATGATTTGCTTGCTGTCCGCATCATCTTCGAGCCCCGCAATATAGAGGAAGAGCTAAACGACTGCTTCGACATTTACGTCTCCATATCCAAGATATACAAGCCCCACCCTGACCGCCTGCGCGACTGGGTGAGCCATCCCAAAGCCAACGGCTACCAAGCCCTGCACGTCACCCTTATGGGTAACAACGGGCAATGGATTGAAGTACAAATCCGCAGTGAACGCATGAATGACGTTGCCGAACAAGGCTTTGCCGCCCACTGGAAATACAAAGAAGGCGGAGGCAGCGAAGATGAAGGCGAACTGGAGAAATGGTTGCGTACCATCAAGGAAATTCTGGACGACCCACAACCGGACGCCATCGATTTTCTCGATACCATCAAACTGAACTTGTTTGCATCGGAAATTTTCGTCTTCACCCCGAAAGGCGACCTCAAGACCATGCCGCAGAACTCTACGGCACTGGACTTTGCCTTCTCCTTGCATACCGACATCGGCAGCCACTGCATCGGCGCCAAGGTAAACCACAAACTGGTTCCCCTAAGCCACAAACTGCAAAGCGGTGACCAGGTAGAGATATTGACCTCCAAATCGCAACGCGTGCAGCCGGAGTGGGAAGTGTATGCCACCACCGCCCGCGCCCGCGCCAAGATTGCCGCCATCCTGCGCAAAGAGGCGAAAGCCTATCAGAAAGAAGGTGAAACCATACTGAACGAATTCTTCAAAAACGAGGATATACGTATGGATGATGCTGCTCTGGACAAGCTGACCAGGCTGCACGGCTTCCACACCCGCGACGAGCTGCTCGTTGCCATCGGCAACAAACGGGTTGTGCTGGGCGATGCCGACAAGAACGTGTTCAAGGAAAAGCAGAACAGCAACTGGAAGAAGTTCCTGACCTTCTCCTTCGGTAACAAGGACAACAAGGATGCCAAAGAACAACCGGAAGAGAAAACACCGCAAGAGAAAATCAACACTAAGCAGATTCTGAAGCTGACGGAAGAGACCATCTCAAAGAACTATATTATGGCCGACTGTTGCCATCCCATTCCGGGTGACGACGTACTGGGATACATCGACGAGCAAAACCGTGTTGTCATCCACAAGCGCCAATGCCCCGTTGCCACCCGCCTTAAGAGTAGCTACGGAAACCGTATCATCGCCACCGAGTGGGACACTCACAAGGATTTGTCGTTCCTCGTCACCATATATATAAAAGGTATAGACAGCATGGGATTGCTGAACGAAGTAACTCAAGTCATCTCCCGCCAGCTCAACGTGAATATCCGTAAACTGACCATCGAAACCAACGACGGTATCTTCGAAGGAAAGATACAACTCTATGTACACGATGTGGACGACGTGCGCACTATCTGCAATAACCTGAAGCAGATACAGAATATAAAACAAGTGACGAGAGTAGAGGAATAAACGGAGTGGTATTTATTCTACTTCAGTCCTTGAATATTTTCCTTCAAGCTCTCCACATCCTCGTAAGTAAACTCATCCAATGCCAGTTTCATGCCTACCAGTTCTTCGCGGATAGCTCTCAGGCGATCTACGATTTCAAAGTTGCGTATCGTAGCTTCTTTATTGTCTTTCATCCGTTGGCGGGCGCCGGGCAAGGTCATTCCGCGCTCCTTCACCAGATGATAGATAAGTTTCACTGTCTCAATGTCCTCCTTACGGTACTGGCGTATTCCCCGCCCCCCCTTCTTCGGATTGAGTTGCGGAAACTCCTTTTCCCAGAAACGGAGCAGTGATTCGTTGACATCGAACATGGCAGCCACCTCGCTGATGGAGTAATATAACTTTAAATTCTTATCTGTATTCAGCATGATGTAATCCTTTCTCTATAAATCATCCGTCAATCAAGCACCTTACCATGGTTCGCCGCAATCTGTATCATGCGGTCATAATCCTCGGCACTGAGATCCATGAAGTAGTAGTTGACGGGATTCACAACTTTTCCCTTAACGTGTACTTCGTAGTGCAAGTGCGGACCAGTACTCTTGCCCGTACTGCCTACCCCGCCAATGACCTCACCACGTACCACTTTCTTGCCCAACTTCGTCCGGAAATCGCGCAAGTGTGCATACACCGTCTGATAACCGAAGCCGTGGTCTATCACAATTCTGTTGCCATAGCCCGATTGCCAGCCCATCTGCACCACGGTGCCATCTCCCGTGGCATAGACATCCGTGCCCTGGGGAGCCGAAAAGTCCATACCCTCATGGAACTTGCTGGTACCATAAATGGGGTCGATACGCGTACCGTAACCCGAAGCGGTCTTACGGAGGTCTTTATTGGAAACCGGCTGTATGGCAGGAATGCAGCGCAGCATTTCATCATGATTCTTGCACATCTCCACCACATCGTCAAAGGAGCGGGACTGGATATAGAGTTGCTTGCTAATCATATCCATTTTCTGCGTGGTATTGATAACCAAGTCGGAGTTAGCCATATCCATCAGATGCTCATAGCGGTTGGTACCGCCGTATCCAGCCTGACGGATGGCAGAAGGAATAGGGTCGGCCATGAAAATCACCCGGTACAGATTGTCATCACGCTGCTGTATGTCTTGCAGCACTCCCATAGCCTCGTCCAGCCGGCGGGAGAGGACGTTGTACTGCGCCTGCAGTTTGCTGTTCTCCTTTCGCAACTCCTTCTCCGACGGAGAGCCGAAGATAAGCAGCAATACGATGAAACTGCCCGCACCCAGCCCCATACCGATGAACAAACGGCGGAGAATGCTCAGCGCCCGCTGCCTCACGGTAGGATAAATACGGTCGTACGTCTGCGTCTGGGGATTATAAATGTAGTAAACTTTGCGCATCTTAGGAAATATTTCGCTTGTCAATGCGACAAAAGTAATAAAAACAAGCTATCTTTGCACAGTTTTTTCAAGAATATTAAGACTAAGTAGCAAGTAGTTAGTAGTAAGAAACGGGCAAAAAACGACAAGAGAAGGTAAATCAAATTAGAATCAGATAAATCAATAGAGAGTATGTTGACTGCAAACGAAATCAGAGACTCTTTCAAGAGTTTCTTCGAAAGTAAAGGTCACCAGATAGTGCCTTCGGCCCCGATGGTGATTAAGGATGACCCCACGTTGATGTTCACCAATGCGGGAATGAACCAGTTTAAAGATATTATTTTGGGCAACCACCCGGCGAAATACAAAAGAGTTGCTGACTCGCAGAAATGCCTTCGCGTAAGCGGAAAGCACAACGACCTGGAGGAAGTGGGTCACGATACCTACCACCACACCATGTTCGAGATGCTGGGCAACTGGTCGTTTGGCGACTACTTCAAGAAGGAAGCCATCTCCTGGGCATGGGAGTATCTGGTGGATGTATTGAAACTCGACCCCAAAGACCTCTACGCCACCGTATTCGAAGGTAGCGCCGAAGAAGGACTGGAACGCGACAACGAAGCCGCTTCTTACTGGGAGCAGTTCTTGCCGAAAGACCACATTCTGAATGGCAACAAACACGATAACTTCTGGGAAATGGGTGATACGGGACCGTGCGGTCCGTGTTCGGAAATCCATGTGGACTCCCGTTCGGAAGAAGAGAAGGCCAAAGTACCCGGCAGCCAGCTGGTGAACAAAGACCACCCGCAGGTGATTGAAATCTGGAACCTCGTGTTCATGCAGTTCAACCGCAAGGCGGACGGCAGCCTGGAAGGACTTCCCGCCAAGGTTATCGACACCGGCATGGGCTTCGAGCGACTGGTGCGCACACTGCAAGGAAAGACCTCCAACTACGACACCGACGTATTCCAACCGATACTGAAAGCCATCGGAGACATGGCAGGCAAGAAGTATGGCGAAGATGAGAAGTCGGACATCGCCATGCGTGTAATTGCCGACCACATCCGCACCATCGCCTTCTCCATCACCGACGGACAGCTTCCGAGCAATGCCAAGGCAGGTTACGTCATCCGTCGTATCCTCCGCCGTGCCGTGCGCTACGGTTACACGTTCCTCGGACAGAAGCAGGCATTCATGTACAAGCTCCTCCCCGTACTCATCGAGAACATGGGCACCGCTTATCCCGAACTGGATGCACAGAAGGAACTGATTGCCAAAGTTATCAAGGAAGAAGAAGACTCCTTCCTCCGCACCCTGGAGACGGGTATCCGCCTGCTGGAAAAAACCATGGCAGACGCCAAAGCCGCCGGCAAGAACGAAATCAGCGGAAAGGATGCCTTTACCTTATATGATACCTTCGGTTTCCCGCTCGACTTGACGGAACTGATTCTCCGCGAAAACGGCATGACTGCCGACATCAAGGAGTTTGACGCCGAAATGCAGCAGCAGAAACAGCGTGCCCGCAATGCCGCCGCCATAGAGACTGGTGACTGGATTACGCTAAAGGAGGGTACTACCGAATTCGTAGGATATGACTATACGGAATACGAAACATCCATTCTGCGCTACCGCCAAGTGAAGCAGAAGAACCAAACCTTGTATCAGATTGTACTGGACAAGACTCCGTTCTATGCCGAAAGCGGCGGTCAGGTAGGTGACACCGGTGTATTGGTGAACGAGTTTGAAACCATCGAAGTGGTAGACACCAAGAAGGAGAACAACCTGCCTATCCACATCACCAAGAAGCTACCCGAACACATGGAAGCTCCGATGATGGCATGCGTGGATACCGACAAGCGTGCCGCTTGTGCCGCCAACCACTCTGCCACCCACTTGCTGGATGCTGCACTGCGCGAAGTGTTGGGCGAACATGTAGAGCAGAAGGGCTCTTTGGTTACACCGGACTCCCTGCGTTTCGACTTCTCACACTTCCAAAAGGTGACGGACGAGGAAATCCGCAAGGTGGAACACATCGTTAATGCAAAGATTCGCGCCAACATACCTTTGAAGGAATACCGCAACATTCCTATCGAAGAAGCCAAAGAACTGGGCGCCATCGCTCTGTTCGGTGAGAAGTACGGCGACCATGTACGCGTTATCCAGTTCGGTTCTTCCGTAGAATTCTGTGGTGGTACGCACGTGGCTGCAACCGGAAACATCGGTATGGTGAAGATTATCTCCGAAAGCTCCGTGGCTGCCGGTGTGCGCCGTATCGAAGCCTACACGGGTGCACGCGTGGAGGAACTGATGAACACCATCGAGGACACGCTGCACGACTTGAAGGCGCTCTTCAACAACGCACCCGACCTTGCCGGAACCATCCGTAAGTATATTGACGAAAACGCCGGACTGAAGAAGCAGGTAGAGGACTTCATGAAAGAGAAAGAAGCACAGCTGAAAGAAAGACTGCTGAAGAACGTGCAGGAAGTCAATGGCGTTAAAGTCATCAAGTTCTGTGCTCCCCTGCCGGCAGAAACAGTGAAGAACATCGCCTTCCAGTTGCGTGGCCAGATTACGGAAAACCTGTTCTTCGTAGCGGGAACAGAAGCCGAAGGCAAGCCGATGCTGACCGTCATGCTGAGCGACAACCTCGTGGCAGGCGGACTGAAAGCCGGTAACCTGGTGAAAGAAGCTGCCAAACTTATCCAAGGCGGTGGCGGTGGCCAGCCCCACTTTGCAACTGCCGGCGGTAAGAATGCTGACGGACTGAACGCTGCCATTGACAAAGTTTTGGAATTGGCAGGATTATAATTGAAAATAATTGGCGAAACACTTGACATCGCCTCTGTGATGTTGTATATTTGTAATGTCATTTTTTAGATATTTCAAAATTAAACTACCGGGAAAGGAGGAGCATTGCTTCTCCTTTTCTTTTTATCCTCCACGGTATTCCATTTGAAATGCCACATGCCGGCTCCCCAAACTCCACACCTTACCATCCTAAATGCCACACCTTAGCAAGTGAAATGGCTGGCATTTACCCTCCAAAGCCCTGGGGTTTCCGTGAAAAACCCTAAGGTTTGGGACAGTGAAGTGGAGGGAACGGATGATTAGTCCAGAACAAACAGACAATGCATTCGAAGCAAACGAATGATGCATACAGAACAGACAGATGATGCGCAACAGAAACAAAAACGGGAAGCCTAAGCCTCCCGTCTGTTAATCTTTCGTAAATCTGCTCTTGACAAGATTTCCACTAAAACCTTATTCCATCCGAAGTATAAACATTTCGCGATAAACCACCAGTGCACCTTCGGGCAGCAAACCGGAAGGACAAAAAGGAGTTACATTTTCCGCAAGTACACATTTACCATTTCCCGAGACCGTCCGCGTAAAGAGCCTCTTCTCTCCATTATAAGTAAACTGCCACAATGCATATGTATCTCCGTTCTCATCTTCCACTGGAACTGTCTCGTATATCCCCATTAGCGGTTCCTCCTCTTTTCCCGTCGGATAGATTTCCAATACACCTTTCCACATACTATTGGAGAAATCTTCGGGCACCAGCACATAATACCCGCCATCCTTCACCCAAGGACGCTCGGCAAGTGCCTTAGAAACATCACCCAGCAGTTCCGTCGGTGCACCACTACTGATACCATACTCGAAGCCCATTTTCGTCAACGTATATTGCCTACGACCTTTCACCGTGATGCGCAGTTGTGTTTCCTCACCGGAACCATCCATCACCTTCACAATCGTCTCCCCCTCTGCCAGCGGATGAATCTTGATACGCTGATACCCGTTGACATCATCGGTAAAAGTCACGGAAGCCACCGACTCGTGCTCGTTAATCACATTATAGGAACCGTCGCCGCCGTCAATGCCCAGCACTGTATCTTCGTTTGTTTCAGAAAGATAATAAGAAAGATTGGACACCAGATTGTCACATGTCCCAATCTGGTAGATAGGCTCCACACCTTCGAAAAGTACCATGCTTCGGTAATCGTCCTCGCAACCGGAAGCGGTAAACAGCAGTGCTATCAAGGCAAAGAGAGAGTATAGCTTCTTCATACTTGTTCAGTTATAGTTGTTCTATCTACAAAAATACAAAAAATGCCGGAATACTGCATCGGTACCCCTCTCTTTTTCAAACTATTTGTTCTTCCGGATAGTTCACCAAGTAGAGCGTTCCCGTGGCACGGGTAAAGGCGGTGTAGAGCCAACGGAAATAATCGGGTGTCAGGTATTCATCCGTCATATACCCCTGGTCCAGAAAGACATTCTTCCATTGCCCGCCCTGCGCCTTGTGGCAAGTCACGGCATAGGCATACTTCACTTGCAAGGCGTTGTAGTACGGGTCTGCCTTCATCTTCTTCATCCGCTCGCGCTTCACGGTGATGTCGGCATAATCTTCGAGGACGGAGTAGAAAAGCCGGTCGTTTTCTGCCTTGGGCAGCGCAGGCGAGTCGGTATGCAGCGTATCGAGCAGCATGTTCACTTCCAGTTCAAAGTCGTTATAGTCGGGAAAGACCAGCGTCACGTCTGCAAAGCGGAAGCCATACAGCTCTCGCGTACGGCGCACGCGGCGCACCACGGCAGTCTCACCGTTGGCAATGAAATCCATCTCCTTCTCCTTTTCCGTCCAGAAGTAGTTATTTTTCGCCACCATCAACAAATCACCGGTGTTTAATTCATCCTCACGCCAGAGAATCTGCGCACGGATGCCTTTGTTGTAGATGTTCGCCCTCTTGTTGGAGCGGCACACCACGATAGTTTCATCCAGCCCGTCATGGTCGTAGCAAGAGCTCAGCGTTTCTATCAGCTCATTTCCGGGCAGAACTTTAATGTCGGCAAACCCCGAAACCTTTATCTTTGGCAGGCTGTAGCAATCGTCTTCCGCTATCAACTGCCTCAGGCGGGTGGCATTCCACAAAATGCCCGACTGTTGCTCCTGACGCACCACCTGCGTCAAGTCCACCTCCACCACTTCCAGCCCGTAGCCTTTCAAGGCATCGGCAAAGAGGGCAGGGCTCTGCTCCTCCCCCACCGGCGGCAGCTGTGCCGTATCGCCCATCAGCAGCAGGCGGCATCCCTGGCCGGAATAGACAAACTGCACCAGGTCGTCCAGCAATCTGCCCGTGCCGAACATGGAACCGGACAGTCCCTCATTGGAAATCATCGAGGCCTCATCCACTATATATAAAGTGTGAGTTGTCAAATTATCGTTCACAGAAAAATTGCTCAGCTCATTGGAGAAAGATTGCTGTCTATAAATTTTTTTATGAATTGTAAACGCCGGATGCCCCGCATACGCCGAGAAAACTTTTGCCGCCCGTCCGGTCGGTGCCAGCAATACCGACTTTTGTTGCAACTTATCCAACGTCCGCACCAAGGCACCGACCAACGATGTTTTACCCGTCCCCGCATAACCACGAAGCATAAAAACCACCTCGCTACGGGGTGACAGAAGGAACTCCGATAAAGATTTTACAGCAATTTCTTGCTCAGGAGTTGGTTGGTAAGGAAAATTTTCCTTAATTTGCCTTTCTAAATAGTTATTTATCATTTTTGTAACAGAAAAAAGTAAAGGGAACTATCGTTTTTAAATTAATTTCTTTTATTTTTGCGGTGCGAATATAACAACTAAAAAACATATTTATCATGAAAACAGTATTTAATGTCATTTTAGGCTTATGTGCTTTGGTGCTAATTTATATTTGTTACACCAGCATTATGGGTCCTATCAACTTTGAAAAAGCAAAGAAGCACAGAGACGCAGCCGTCATTGCACGTCTGATTGACATCCGTAAAGCACAATTGGAATATCGTACTTTACATGACCAGCAATATACTGCAAGCTTCGACTCTCTGATTGACTTTGTTAAAAACCAGAAACTTCCGTTCATCTTCAAGCAAGGAGAACTGAACGATAAGCAGCTGGAAGACGGTCTGACTGAAAAGAAAGCCATCAACATCATCAATAAGGCAAAGAAGACAGGTAACTATGCTGACGTCAAGAAATGGGGATTGGAAAACTTCAAGCGTGACACTATGTGGGTAGCCGTATTGGATACTATCTTCCCGAAAGGCTTCAACCCCGATTCTATGAGATATGTTCCCTTCGGAAACGGTGCACAGTTCGAAATGGCCATCAAGAACGATACAGCTAAATCCGGTGCTCCTTTCTGTCTGCTCGAAGTGAAGACTCCGTACGAAGTTTATTTGAACGGTCTGGATGCACAAGAAATTGCCAACATCAAGGACGTACAAACCAAACTTGGCAAGTACTGCGGTCTGATGATTGGTAGCTTGGAAACAGCTAACAACAACGCCGGTAACTGGGAATAATCTCACCCCGACAAACGTATGATAGAAACGACTGATTTTAATAAATCGGAACAGTATACATTATCCATCCGTCTCAGTACGGATGGATTTTCTTTTTCTGTGTTCAACCCTCTGGGCGACGGTGAGTTCTCTTACTACGACCGTGCAGTGGACGAGTCCCTCTCCCTCACTGCCAATCTGAAACAGACCTTCCGCGAACTGGCATGGCTGGAACGCCCCTTCCGCCGTGTCAATGTGCTCATGGCAGACAAACGCTTCACGTTCATTCCCCTGGAGTTCTTCGAGGACGAACAAACGGAAATCATTTTCTATCACAACCATCCTAAACGGGAAAACGAAACCGTACAATACAACATACTGCATAAGAACAGCACTGTCGTACTGTTCGGCATGGATAAGAGTGTCTGCTCCTTCCTTCGCGAACAGTATCCCGATGTCAAGTTCTATTCCCAAGCCAGCCCCTTCATTGAGTTCTTCTCCTCAAAGAGCCGCTTGGGCAACAACCGGAAGATGTATGCACACTTGCGAAAAGATGCCGTAGACGTATACGGCTACGAGCGCGGACGCCTCCTTCTTGCCAATTCCTTTGAATGCAGAAGCACACCCGACCGTGTCTACTACCTATTATATATATGGAAACAACTCGGCTTCGAGCAGGAACGCGATGAGCTGCACCTGACCGGTGACCTAAACGACAAAGAACTGCTACTGCCCGAACTGCGAAAATTCATCCGGCAGGTATTCATCATGAATCCCGCCACTAATCTTGACCTGCAAGCCATAACCCTATGCGAGTAATCAGCGGAATATACAAAAGAAGACGTTTCGACGTGCCCCACTCCTTCAAGGCACGCCCCACCACAGACTTTGCCAAAGAGAATCTGTTCAATGTGCTCTCCAACTACATGGACTTTGAGGACGGCATCCGTGCCCTCGACCTATTTGCCGGTACGGGCAGCATCAGCATCGAGCTTGTGTCCAGAGGCTGCGACCAAGTAATCAGCGTGGAAAAAGACCGCGACCACTATGCCTTCATCTGCAAAATTATGCAGGAATTAAAGACGGACAAGTGCCTACCCATACGCGGTGACGTATTCAAATACCTCAAAAGCGGACGCGAGCAGTTCGACTTTATCTTTGCTGACCCTCCCTACGAGCTTGCCGGGCTGGAAACCTTGCCCGATCTCATCTTCGAGAACAACTTGCTGAAAGAAGACGGACTCTTCGTCTTGGAACACGGGAAGAAAAACAGTTTCGAGGAACATCCGCACTTTGTGGAGAGAAGGGTATACGGGAGCGTGAACTTCACGATATTTAAATGATGAATGAAGAATGGTACGATATGAATACACTTCAAGAAATTCTTCATTCATCATTCTTCATTATAACAGCGGCGCCATCAGCCGCACCACACTCTCTGCAGCCTTACGATACCAGGGGCGCTTCACCCAGTTCTTCAGGAATACTTGTACGCAGTCGCGCTGGTCTTGAAGGAAGATTTCGCGCATCTGAAGCGCTGTTTCTGTGTCATAGATGAAGGCATTCACCTCAAAGTTATGTTCAAAACTGCGGAAATCCACATTCGTAGAGCCTACCGTGGACAACTCATCATCCGAAACCATCAGTTTGGAGTGCAAGAAGCCTTTCTTATAGAAATAGACCTTGACTCCCGAATAGAGCACATCTGCCAGATAAGAGCAGGAACCCAGATGCGTCAAGCGGTTATCAGCACGCATGGGCAACATCAGACGCACATCGACACCTGACAAGGCGGCTGTCTGCATAGCAACAAGTACGGCTTCGGTGGGCAGGAAGTAGGGAGTCTGGATATAGAAATATTTCTTTGCGCTGGAAATGGATATGACAAGTCCCTGCATAATGTCTTTCCATGGGCCTACGGGCTCACTCGTTACAATCTGCGCCAAGGAAGTACCGCAGTTTTCTATTTTCGGGAAATAGCGGGTAGACGTAATCAGTGTACGGTCCACAAAGTACCAATCGAGTAGGAAGGCGGTCTGCAATCCGTGAACAGCCTTGCCCTCCAGCAGCAGATGTGTGTCCCGCCAGATGCCCCATGAGAATCCGCGCATATAGCGTTCGGCAAGATTCATACCCCCCACAAAGCCGATGCGCCCGTCAATGACAACTATTTTCCGATGATTACGATAGTTCACCTTACTGGTGAAAAGCGGAAAACGTACCTTTAGAAAGCTGCGTACCTCGATACCGGCCTCGCGCATCTCTTCAAAAAAACGGTTGGGAACATGCCAACAACCCACATCATCATAAATCACACGTACCTCTACCCCGGCACGCGCCTTTTCCATCAGGACATCACGTACCAAGCGCCCAATGGCATCGTCCTCAAAGATATAGAATTCCATGTGGATATGCTTCGTTGCTTTCCCCAGTTCGCGCAGCAGGGATTGCAGCATGGAGAGCCCCAGGGTATAGGCTTCCACCCGGTTTCCATCGAAGGGGAAAGCCTGGTTGGTATTACGGAACAAGGATATGAGACGACTGTAATTGATGGGAAGCGCACAGGAGTCCTGCGCCAGATATTCCGCCATAGGTTTCTTCAACAAGCGGCTGTAACTCTTCTTCCCTATCATGCGCACACGGCGCTGACTACGCCCGAAGAAGAAGTAAAACACCAGCCCCACGATGGGAAGGAACATCAGTATCAGTATCCATGCCATGGTTTTCACCGGATTGCGGTTGTCGAGGATAATGACGACAATCGTTCCGATGATGGCACCGAAATAAACAATGTCGAAGGCTATCGTAGCAATCTGGCTGGCAATGAAGTTCCAATCAAGCATGTTCACAGACAATTAAGTGTGAAACAAATGTAGGAAAAACACAGAAACTTTCACCGAAGATTACAGAGATTAACATAAAAGTCCCTCTTCCCCCAACTTGTCTGAAAACTTATACTTGCTATCGCTTTGACGCGGATGACGCAGATGACGCAGATTTTTAATATTCTTATCTGCGTCATCCGCGTCTGAAAAATAATCAAAAAGAAACCTGCCACAGAATTGAGAGTGTATCAGAATGACAAGCTGATTAGGGGGGTGATCCCCTCCGCTTTAGAACGGCCTGCGTCCTCCGAAACCGCCAGGACCATGACCCGGACCGAAGCCCGGACCGCCGAAGCCGCGTCTGCCCTGCATCTTATCGCGGGCGGCCTTGCTGCCGAAAATATTCAGACGATAGATGAAGTGAAGCATGCAATAGCTGTTCACGCCGTTATATTCGTACACCGAGCGGCCGCTTGCAGTCAGCGAACGGCTGATGTTACTCTGCTTCTTCAGAATGTCGTACATCTCGAAGCTGACGGTGGCATTCCCTTTCAGGAAAGTCTGCGACAACTGTGCATTCCAGATAAGCTCGTTACGGTTCATACTGCTGTCCGTATATCCTCGACGGCTCTGGTTGGCAATGTTGGTAGAGAGCGTCATGTTCCACGGCATGGAAATCTGCGTATTGGCACCGTAGGAGAAGGTATAGGGCTCCTGATTATTGTCAGGCGTCAGTTTATCCTTCTCTATTGAATAGGAGATGCTTCCGTTCAAGCCGAATTCAAACCAGTCATTACGATAGGCGGCATTCAGACGTTCGCCCAGCGTCAGGTTGGTGGTTGTATTCTTCCGTTCCACGGCATCTGCTCCCTTACCGGACGTCAGATAAGCCACATTGTTCTGATAGTTGGCATTGGAGAAGGAGTTGATGGTATACTTCTTATTGGGCAGTGCCGTATTGAAGCCAAACATGCCGAACGCATTCCAATTACCGTTGATATTCTTCGGAGTTGTAGTCCATCCACCAGTCTCCGAATTGTACACACGGCTATTGCTGATGCTATTCTGCGTTGCCGAGAAGTTGACGTGCGACATAATACCGCGCTGCTTTTCGGCATTATACGTATTATAGAAGAATCGCATGTTGTGCGTGAAGGAAGGCTTCAAGCCCGGATTACCGATACGTACATTCTGCGGATTGGAGTTGTCCACAATCGGCAACAGATTCTCCATACTCGGTTGGCTGCTACGCCCGCGGTATGTCATACGCAGCTGGCTCACCTTGGAGAAACGGATGCGCAAGTCCAGGTTCGGAGCGAAGTTGAACACATTGCGGGTGGTATCAATCATATAGTCGCCGCGCTTATAGGACAATACAGAATGCTGCGGCTGGAACGACATACCTGCGCTCAACTGATACTTCTCGCGGATAAAGCGCAAAGACACGGATGCATCGTGGTTGTAGTAGCGGTATTCCGCATACTTACCCAGACTATCCACCGCATGCTCTTCATATCCCGTGGGAAGCTGGGTTGACAATCCCCAATCCGGAAAGCCCTGCAAATCATACGTCGTCTTGTCGCTCTCGCTATACTTGTACTGGAACTGATAGCTGAATTGCAAGAAAGTGGCGCGGGCTATCGGTTCGCTGTAAGTCAGCTGTGCACTGTAATTGTAGTTCTTGGTAGGAGTAGTGATGTACTGGTTACGAACCAAGATGGAGTCTCCTCCCAAAGCATTCAGTAACTGGAAGTAATGTGTTTCCGACTCCGTATACTGGTTGTTGTCATTATTGGTATAACCGAATCTTCCACGGAACGTGACATTGCGTCCTTTGTCATTCAGCTTTCTGTTCAACTGCAAGGTTGCATCCGTAGACACACTCTTGTTGTCGCTCAGCGAACCGCTGTTGATAGCATTTATACGGATACTCCTCAACGGGTCATCGTCCGGATTAAGAATCTTCTCCAGATTCAGCCAGTTATTGGGGTCACTCACCAGACTGTAAGGGTCGGAACTGAACGTACCGCTCTCAGAATTGGAGAGATTGTCCGTTTTGCCGTACGAGAAGTTGGGACGGAAAATGATATTCGTCATCGAGTCCGGCTTCCACTCCATACGGAAATCGGCATTGAAATTCTTGGCTTTGTTACGTTGCCTGCTGTTCGAGTTGGAGTAAGAGTTGCCGTCCGGCAGAAAGTCCTCGGTAGAACCGATACTTGCAATATCCCCATCCTGATAGTTGTAGCGTGCACTACCGCCCAGTTCCAGCTTATCGGTTTGGGTAGCGAAGTTCACACCCAGCATTTTCGTTGCAGTAAGTCCGTTGTTCCTGCGCCAGCGCGGAGGACCGCCACCACCTGAGAAGCCCTGGTCGTTCACGTTATTGGCAGAACCCACTACCGACACCTGGGTTTTGTCCACGAAGCGGTTCAGCATAAAGCGGCCCATATAGCGGTCTTCCGTCCCTCCGGCCACGTCGGCATTACCGAACCAACCCTGGTTCATGCCTTTCTTTACGGTCAGGTCGAGCACCGTCTCCTCCTCACCGTCGTCAATACCGGTGATACGTGCCAAATCGGACTTCTTATCGTAGGTTTTCAGCTTCTCTATCATATCTACCGGCAGGTTCTTCAAACCGGTCTTTACGTCTCCACCGAAGAACTCCTTGCCGTCGACCATAATCTTCGACAAGTCCTTACCGTTGATTTTCACATTACCTTCGTCGTCAATCTCCGCACCGGGCAGCTTCTTCACCAACTCCTCGAGCATGGCTCCCTCGGGGGTACGATAGGCAGATGAGGTATATACCAGTGTATCTTCCACCACCTGCACTTGCGGCGCTTCTGCCGTAACCACAGCCTCGGCCAGCATCACCGCATCCGTTTCCAGTGTCAGTGTACCCACGTTCTTGGCAGTTGTCGTAGCATAAAGGTGTAAAGGGATGTACTGGCTCTTGAATCCGATGTAGGAAACCTTCAGCACGTATTTACCCGCACTGACTTTGGGAAGAGTGAAATAACCTTGTGCCGTAGTGGCCGTACCCGATGCCTGAACACTGTCTGGCAACAAAAGCAACTGCACGGTAGCTTGTATCGCAGGCTCCTTGGTGTCCTCCACGACACGGCCCGATACCGTAATGTTTTTGGTCTGTGAAAATGCAGACAGCGTTGTTACCAACAGCAACGCCATCCCCGTGATAATTTTCTTCATGTGTCTATTCTTTGTCTATTCTAAATGAACAATGCCTTTTATTCACTGTTTCATTTGACAGACTTCCGGGCAAAAGGTTTAATGCCCCACATGACGATTTGCTTTATTTATCGACCATTCCGCTTAAATAATCTATCAACTGTCGCTTTCTTTATACCAAATTCCAAGCAAAGCACATTCAATATAAGAAATATGAGAAAAGAAGAAGAATCGACCGAAAGGAGGTCACCCTGCGCCACCCGGTAGAGCATACCGCCGAAGATAAAAAGAACGGTCAGAAAGATGGCATTGCGCGTGGACTTGTTGCGCACCTGCTCTATCTCCTTATTCTCGTTCTTCGTCAAGGCAAAGATTATCATCAGTGCCCCCATCATCATCAGGAGTTTGGAGCATTCCTTGTAAAACAGCAAGTTGGCATCTGTCACTTTTCCCCACAATAGGAATATGAAAGGGAGGAACAACGCCAGAGCTATGATGAAATAACCCAGCGGACGGCAATAAACGGGAAGTAATGCTCTCATTTCTATCAATCAATTACAAATTACAAATAGCAGGAGACAGATGACGGAAACGCCTTGCCACCCATAGAATTTCACGGGACAAAGATAACGTTTTATTGCCAAAAGAGCTATCTTTGTGCCACAATATAATGAAGAAGGCTCCCTTTCCTTCATAATCCGTAACATCAGTAATTGGTAATTTGTAATTAACAAGATGAGTAAACAAGAAGTAATCCTTTGCGAAGGACTGGCAAACAGCCTGACGCATGCCATAGCGAAGTGTCCCCATGACAAGCTTTTCATCCTTACCGACGAGCACACCCACCGCCTCTGCCGCCCGCATCTGGACGGTATCCCCGCCCTGGAAGAAGCGGAAGAGATTATTATCGGAGCAGAAGATGTGCACAAGAATCTGGAAACGCTGGCTGCCGTATGGCAAGCCCTGAGTGAGAAAGGGGCCAGCCGCCACTCCCTGCTCATCAACCTGGGCGGCGGCATGGTGACCGACCTTGGCGGTTTTGCCGCTTCCACCTTCAAGCGGGGCATCGCCTACATCAATGTTCCCACTACGCTGCTCGCCATGGTCGACGCTTCCGTGGGAGGCAAGACGGGCATCAACTTCAACGGTCTGAAAAATGAAATCGGCGTCTTTGCTCCCGCTGCCTGCGTGCTGCTGGAAACCGAGTTCCTGCGCAGCCTTGATGCCCATAACTTCTTCTCCGGCTATGCGGAAATGCTGAAACACGGCCTCATCAGTACCCCGGAACATCTGGCGGAACTGCTGGCCTTCGATACGGAGAAGATAGACTACGCCCTACTGAAGTCCATGGTGGGACGTTCCGTGCAGGTAAAGGAACACATCGTAGAAGAGGACCCGCTGGAACACGGCATCCGCAAGGCCTTGAACCTGGGGCACACCGTGGGACACGCCTTCGAAAGCCTTGCCCTTGCCGAAAGCCGTCCGGTGCTGCATGGCTATGCAGTGGCATGGGGGCTGGTCTGCGAACTATACCTTTCTTATATAAAGACCGGATTCCCGAAGGACAAGATGCGCCAGACCATCCAGTTCGTCAAAGAGAATTATGGCAGCTTCGCCTTCAACTGCAAACAGTACGACCAGCTGTACGAACTGATGAAGCATGACAAGAAGAATACTGCCGGAGTCATCAACTTCACCTTATTGAAAGAAGTGGGTGACATCTGTCTCAACCAGACGGCGGACAAGGAGACTATCTTCGAAATGTTCGACTTTTATAGGGAGTGCATGGGAGTATAGCGCTCCCGCTCCCCTCACAACGAAATTACAAAGGAACCAATGGTATGTGCAAGAGTTTGAGTTCAGTTTCTTGTCCTAAACTCCTCTACAACTTTCCACAAATCGGCATCAAGCAAAGAACGCACCTTCTTCACCATATCGGCAGATATCCCGTCCTTGTAAAAAGCCTCGGCTATACTTCCCGTGATGCATGCCAACGTGTCACTATCACCTCCCAAAGAAACTGCCAGCCTTATCGAATCCTCAAAGTCCGTACTGTCCAAAAATGCCACAATAGCCTCCGGCACCGTCCCTTGGCAACTCTCATCAAACGTATAAGCAGGACGGATGTCATCGCAAGTACGATGCAAATCATACTTGAAGCTGTTTTCGACAAAATTCCTTATTTCTTCTTTCGAGGCCTCATTCCTTGCCAGAAAGACGGCAGCAGCAGTAGCCTGTGCTCCTTTTATCCCTTCGGGATGGTTATGAGTAACAACGGCGGTCTCTTCTGCCACCTCAAGTGCCCTCTCCAACGTATCTAAATACCACCCCACAGCACTGACTCGCATCGCCGCCCCATTTCCCCAGCTATTATAGGGTTGGGGATTCTTTTCGCGCAGCCAACTGCCGAAACGGCCTCCGTATCCTCCCATAGGACAAGGATATTTATTCCCATAATGTTGCATCACCTTTATCAAATCGCCACCATGAAGCAGCCAATCAGCCACAGCAATAGTCATAATGGAATCGTCCGTATAAGATGAATCCCTGCTGAACAAGGGGAAGATTTTCGTCTTTATATTATCAAATTCATATACCGAACCGACAATATCTCCTAAAATAGCACCTATCATACATTCAATTATTTATCACCGTACTTCATTATTAGGCATACTATATCCAATCATAAATAAAGCAGCCTCCAATGCACGTAAAGGATTCTCTTCACTATTAAACTTAGACTTACCACATTTTAAAACTTTTCCCAAAAGCCAATTAGCCTTCAAATTATTCTCAATATGGTTATTGTATCTATTTCCACTCCTTAATAAAAGGAATTGAGACTTATCACCTTTACAATTAGGATTTCTATTTATGTTTCCACGGCTGTTTCCATAGGCAAAAGCCAATATTCTCGGAATACCCAATGCTCCACGTTCTTCATCCCAACGTTTAACCAATAATCCCAAAGCAGCCCCTACACGGCTATCATAAATAATAAAGTTATCTATATAAAGGGAGTATATCTTCGAGAAACCAGCATTCATATAAATAATTTGTCCGGATGACGTTTGATAGTTTTCTCGTATACCATCAAAGTTTAGCTGTTCTTTTGCCTCCTCTAAATATTGAATCAAAGAGTTACCCAGTTCCTTAATTTTCCGTTCATTTCTATACAACACTCCTCCCCACTCCAAGATAGATAAACAAACTTCCTGGCAAAGTTCATTATCCCCTTTTTCTATACTCTCTTTCAACAATTCAGACAATCTATTTAAACATTGAGAGTTTTGAACAAAGTCATGTCCTTTCGTTTCTTCTATAACACCCCCACTTATTTCCTTCTCTCCTATATGAAATGCCCAATCATATTGGGTATAAGCATCATAAATAGAGCAACATTCCCAATCCTTTTTAGTGTCTTGCTTGATATAGCAATGCTTAAACTCTCCGTCCAACTTTTGCCTCATCCATACAATGAAATTTTGAACATTCTCATCTGACAAAAAATCGTCTTTACTCAAAATATTATCTACTTTCAATTCTAATTGCATGCGAACTTCATTGCCGATAGCAAAATTCATTTTGTCATTCATCGTTACATTATTATTTATAGTATTATCATCAAGAAATATACTTTCTGTATCCTCCAAATAGTCAAAAATAAGCCGATGAATTATTCGAAGTTTATCAGTAGGGAATATCAGTTTTTCTTGTTTCAAATAGTTTTGCGTATATTCAAATGCCTCATCCTCATTAAAAACCGCATAAGCTGGTAAACTATTATAAAATTCAGCATATCCATCATTAATTCCAATCCAAATATCATCAGAAAGTTTAAAGTTTAACTTCATGTCTAAATATTCCTCAAGTTGGTCAGATTCTATATCAATATGAGGTTTTAGTACCAAAGGTCTGTTTTCCATAATTTGTATTCAACTAATTAAACAGTAGACACATCTCTGTTCACATTTATCATCTCCCGCTCCCCCTTCGGCAGACTCTCCACAACCAGCCGATAGGAGCGTGCCACCAGTTCTCGGATAATGCTGTCCGGTACATCCTGATTAAAATACACACTGTTCCAATACTTCTTGTTCATGTGCCACCCCGGCTTCACCCCCTCGTACCTTGCCCGCAGCTCCGTTGATTCCTCCGGGCGGCACTTGATGCAGCGGAAGTCGAACACTTCGATATTGACAAAGCAGAACCACTTGTCGCCCACATAAAAGCAAAGCACATCGCGGCTGTATCTGTCGGCCACATTAGGAAAAGGCATCTTCTCGCTCACTCCCGGCAAGGAGAGACAGTATTCTCTGAATTCTTCCACATTCATCGCTCACTCCTCCCCCGAAAAGTCCTCCGTATCATTTTCCATCCCAACTGGGTCTTCATCCGGAATTCCCGTCTTTCCCTCGGCCCGCTCCTTTCGCAGCGTTTCCGGCCGCAACATATCGTGAGGGAAATATCGGCTAAGCGGATAACGGTAGAAATCCATCCCGCTGTTCAGCCTCGCCACCAGCGACTTATCCGGACGAAAATAGACACGGGATAAGCGTACCTTGCCCGGCATCACATCATCGGGATGCTCAAACCCGTCACTCGTCACCGCCACATGGAAGGAACCCAGCCCCTTAATGGTCACCGACTCTCCCTCCATCAGCGCTTCCTCTATAAACTTCGGCAAATCTATCAATACACTCTGCACGTCTCCCGCGCTCATCCCTTTTCTGGATGCCATACGCTGCGCCAGCAACTCTGCCGTCACACCTCCACGCCGCTGTAACACACGCTGCACAGCATAATAGAGTTGCTTCACCCCTTCTGCCGTGCGGAAAACCTTCTTTCGAACCAAATAGACTATACTCATACTCTTTTCACAATGAACATAATGTTTCTTACTGCAACCAGACCGCTGACACCCCACCCGAAGGTTACTTCCCCTAAACAGAAAGCCAGTTTCCATACGGCCGGACAGCTATTCCCCAACATGCACGAGATGCACATCTCATGCAGTTCGAGACATACATCTCAACACACGCGAGATGTGCATCTCATACAGCAAAGGTAATCATATTCCACCTGATATACAAATATCTTTCATGTATCGGGGAATAATATTCCGCACCAGCTTACTCCGGCTCTTATCATTAATTAACAATGCTGCATGCAGGGTTTTCGCAAATATGCTATTTCTATAAAAGCAAGACCTATTCCAAATGTTTAATTTAAAAGAGTACACTATGAAAATGAAGTCAATCTTTAACAAGAAAATTTTAATCGCTATTGCAACCATCAGCTCCTTAAGCCTCCAATCGTGCCTGGACGACGATGATAATTATGCCATGAGATTCCCCAATGCCCTGGTAACGGTAAAGACCGATGCAGACCAGACAGTCTTTCTGCAATTGGATGACAAGACCACTCTGCTGCCTACCAACATGACGAAATCTCCCTACGGCGAGAAGGAAGTCCGCGCTTTAGTAAACTACAAGGAAGTGGACGAGCCCAGCGATATCTACACCCAAGCTGTACATATAAACTGGATAGACAGTATCCTTACCAAACCCATCGCCCCGGATTTGGGTGAAGAGAACGATACCGTATACGGCACCGACCCGGTGGAAATAGTGAACGATTGGGTAACCATCGCAGAAGACGGTTATCTGACCCTTCGCTTTAGAACTCAGCAAGGAGACTATCAAACAAAGCACTTTGTCAATCTGCTGCTGAGCGAGAATCCGGAAAACCCGTATGAAGTAGAATTCCGCCACAATGCCAAGGGCGACATTTACGGCAGGTATGCGGACGGACTGGTTGCTTTCAAGTTGGATGCCCTGCCTGATACAGAAGACAAGACCGTTAAATTGAAACTGAAGTGGAAATCATTTAGCGGCGAAAAATCTGCGGAATTCGATTATTGTACCCGGAAATCCGTAACGCCCGAAAGTCCGGCTATCACTTCCGTAAGAAACAGCCTAAACCTGCAATAACTTCATTCAAAGTATGCCTGCCCGCTCAAAGCCATTGCCTTGCGAAGCAGGCATACAAGTAAAAAGAGAGCAGGGCACGTTGGCCGAAAGCCTTGAAACTGCAAATTATAAGTTCATTCAATAAAAAAAGCACTATAAATATTTGCTATTTTAAAATAAAGCCGTACATTTGCACCCGCAATTCGGGATGTAGCTCAGCCCGGTAGAGTACGCGTCTGGGGGTAATGAAATGAGCAAAGATTAGAAACATTACAATACAATATAAATCAAGGAGTTAAGCAAATACTTAACTCCTTATTTTTTACCTGCGAATAAAATTTGATTAAAGTTTTCGGACAAATTGGTGCAAATTCATCCAAAAACTTCTCCCAATCATTCCATTTGTATTTATTTGCCATACAAGGAAGAATAAAAATATCCCTCACCAAGAACTTCCTCCGCCTCCTTACATCCAAGTTCAGCAGCTTCTTGATAAAATTTATAGGCTACTTCCAAATCTACGGTTTCACCATATAAACCTTTATGGTAAATCTCCCCTGTTAAATACAACGCATACGGACTCCTTTTTTCCCTCAAATCAGATAATACACTCAAGGCAGACCGCACACACAATGGTTTTCTTGATTCCCCACCATAAAGAAATAGATTAAAAGCTTCCCACAGTGCATCTTCGTCAACGAATGCAAGTTCCTTAAATCCATCTTTAGAAAATAATGCCGCACACCTAAAAAACTCGGCAGCCTCCAAAGGGTCTTTCTCTAAATCGGGAGCTCCATACTTATAAAGATACGCAAATGTAATGTCTGCTTTACCATGCCCTAAATTCCTTGCTTGGTTTAAATAAAACATTGCTTTATGTGTATTTTGCTCCACGTTTTGCCCTTTCAAATACATCATTCCTAACTTGAAGGCTGCTTCCGGGTCTGTATCCGTATTCTTAATGAGATTAAACAAACCGCTCTTACAATGACCAATTGTAAAGCCATAAGCTTTTGATGTTTCTATTATCATAATTTTATATTTTTAGATTTATACTTTTTAACTCACCACTACATATCTCGTTTAAAACGAAACATAAACATTAAGGCAAAGGAATTGGTCCGTCACGTATTAAATGATTGTTACTAAATAATTTTATTTTTCTCATGCTTTCAATATTCTATTCAGTCGTATAACGAAGAAATTGAAAACCACTTCTGTTAATTTATGGTTAATAAATTCGTATTGGAAGTTAATAAATATCAATACCGAAAACTGAAAACAATCTTAAAATCAAATGAATTGTTATAGGAAGTTTGCAATTTAAAGAATCTTTTGCCTCTCTATTAGAAACAAACCCAATATAACAAACAGGGTAGGACAACTATTGCCCTACCCCTATCTTATACGCTCCGTTAGAAGCCTCATTGTTGTTATCTACTTGTATATTGAATATACCTCAATAGGAACTGTATCTACTATACCATGTTTTACATAGCTTAAAGAAACAAGTTTTTCATCTACAGTTTTCCAATACAAAGAATACTTTCCTTTTTTCACAATGTTATCCTCAACTATCTTTCTTATTTCTTTAGGTGCTTCTATTTGATTGGAATCATTCCACAAAGAACTTCTATATGGATATTTAAAATACAAATAAGAATTTTCTTTTTTATCATAAAGCACAGAACATTCATGCTCTTTTATTTTTAACTTGGGATGAAATGTCATACTAAAGAACACTTTACTATTAACAACTTTCGCAGTCTTCCCACTTGTGCTTGACGGTTCGTATTCTATTTTACCATGTAATTGCTCATTTTGCAGCTTTGCATTCAATACAACTTCATCCTTTTGAATGACTGTAATTTGTTTATTAGTGTCAATAACAGCAATATAAGTATGGAAAGAATGGGGCTGTAAATTAAATGATTTAACCTCACCAGCATTGTCGAAGAACTCCTTAACAACTTGTTGTTTTAGACTGTCTTGTAGGTATTGAACTCCATACAGATAAAGTTCTTCGAGTTTATTTCGGGCTGCATTTTCTGCTTTCTGTTTAGCAACTTTTTCCTCTATCCTTTTACGTCTTTCAAGGGTATCTTTTATTGGATAGACAGATAAACTCCCCGAGCCACTTATATGTAGTTCAATTAGCTTATCCTTTTCAAACGTTTCACTTTGCATCTGCCCATAGTTATCAAGGAAACGACTTAGTTTTGTAGAAGTCATTACAATGGCTTCCGCCATGTTTCCAATTTCAAAGCCTGTATAAACATATCTTCCATTATCCATGCCTTTATAACTGAGGCTTAACGAATATTTTACATAGCCATATCTAAACTCCATTCCATAGGAGTTCTTCTTTTCTGAATAACTAATTTCAAGTGTGTTACCACCGTATATCGGTTTACCCGTATAGGGATTAGGGCACAGATAATCGGGATATTCAAAAGCCTTAATAGAAGTGGATTTTTGAGCATAAGCAGAAAGAACCATTATTACGCTCATCAGAAACAGCAAAGTTCTTTTCATAATACTGTGATTTGCTTTCCACAGCCCCGACAGGAAAGGTTTATATAAAAAGATAGCGTGAGGCTGTTAGAATTATCTGTTTTAGAGGCTCTGGTAAACCCGTGGTACAAGATAAAACGACACCCCACGCCAAGCCATATATATCACTGATATATACAAGATTAGCATGAGCGTTTGTATCGTCTATCCCCGTACCACATGAAATTTTACCAGAATTTCTAAAACGGGATAAAGCTAAACGCTTCCTTTAATTAATATGTCACCAACGGGTCTTTAACCTGTTAGCGGGACAAATATAACTAAAATCCAGCGTTCTACAAACGTTTTTAGGGATGTCGTGGAACAAATTTACTCATTTATTGATAGTTCACAAGATTTTAGGGAGAGAACTCCGATGAGGCTTTTGCACATTGGGACATCTAAACTTTGACAGATACCCTTAAACAGCCTCATCATCGTAGCTATAATCCCAAACGCACTTTGCTTATTGATTATATTCCACTTATTTTTAGGTACTGCATGATATTTTCATTACCTGCATTGCAAGCCCTCTATGACGTAATGCCCTGTCATTACATAAGTTTATCATCATACAGTGAAGATTTAAGAGTGTTGCATCCCCTTTACTTACAACCTGTATTCATTCTATCGACCGAGCATAACCACCTCATCACATAAAATTATATAACCTCGTATTAGAGCGTTTAAGCCATTATTACACCCCACCGAATACTTTTATTGTATTTGATAAGTTTTTGGCTGTGCACGACCAATAGACACCTCATTTAAAAGATAAGGCTTGATAATCACCCGAAGAGTAAACTTAGGAAAGTGGAGTTTACACCCTTTGATGATTACCAAGCCTTATTTTATTAGGAAGAGGATTAACAGGCAGTACTAAATATCCGATGTTCCTCTGCAATACTCATACCGTCTGCCGACTGTTCTAACAACCAAACGAGATACTTTTCTATTTTGCCTGTTAGTTCTTCCATTAGGCTGGAGGTCTTGAAGTGTTCTTTTTGCCACTTTATTGCCTCTTGGATTCTTTTTTGGAATTGAGTATGCAGAATCCTATCTTCGGGCAGACGATTTTTTCGATTCTTAAATAGGATATATTTCATATAATAAGACAAGTTTTGTCCCTCGTTTGCAATACAAATACACCATTTATCAAAGTCTTTGGCACTCTTTAAAGTGTCAAACTCTACATCCCAGCAATCATCAGGTAGCTTATCTATATCTTCGTAATATCCAAACCACTCTGCTACTAACTTCCAAAATACATATTTATCCCATAGTTCATTAGCCGTAATACCTTTTCCAAACAGCTCAAACAATTCATCTATTCCAAGTGTCATTTCATACCTTAACAAGTAGTTCGACAGGCTATTTCTACCCACTTTGGGTAACTCTCTCTTCTTTTTAGCCTCCGACATCTTATCATAAAACTTTATCCGTGTACCTTCATAGTCAAAATATGCAGTTCCACTTCTCTCACCACTCCACTGGTTAGGAATAAATTTCTTTATTCCGCTTAACTTCCTCAAATAAGATATAGGAGGTTGAGACATTTCAAAATTATGGGCAAACTCCAAAGACTCCACCTCTGCATTATACATTGGTACGCCCAGTTCTTCGCTCAACATCATAATACATCGTTCTGCATCCTTCAATGACATAGTACGTGTATTATGCCCCCATAAGCATTTAGGAAGACTGCCCTCAAATGATACATACGTTTCAGTGGCTATAACTTTACGTCCACGCCATTTTCCACTACCACCTGTATCATCACCCCTATATTGAGATAATGCTAAACGAGCCACAACATCCTGCCACCTATAATTAGATGGCAGTGCCCATGCGCATAGCTTTAATTTGATTTTATCATACATGGCTATGAATTAAAATGTATTTAGAATGTTATACAAAATTGAGTTTATTAATTATTTACGAAGACGTGCAGCAAATCCCAACTCCATACTTTCAATGAATTCCTGCTTAGTTTCTTGCCTTTTAGCCATCATCCACGCTATTATTTCATCACGCCTAAATCTTAGTATTCGCCCACTTTCCGCACGATAACAAGGTATCTCCTTATGACTTGTCAACTTATAAATTGTATGTTTGGACTGCCCAATCAACTCACTACAAATATCAATGCCGAATACCTCCGGATAATCTTCCATCCGTTTTAGAGGTCTATTGTTCTTCTGTTTTTCGCCTTTACCCTCTGACGGTACTGTTCCCAGCATAGTACAAATTATTTCCCGTAACGACCTTATTTGAGCCAAAACATAATATTCCCACTCGTTTCTTAAAAACTCCATATCATTATACAACCATGCGCTTTCCACAGAATCACGATGATGTTCATTAATGAAACCGTACTTTGCTATTGCACCATACAGGAAATCTTTTGCTAAAATAATTTTTCCCTCTTTCTGCAAGTAGGCTTCTTCATTATAGATATCATCCAACTCTTGACTACTCATTTTTAATTCTCCCTGAACTACAGACTTTACCTTTACTTCATAAGTAGAAATAAAATATTTGCTTTTCCACATAATAATAGCTGCATCAACAACCTTTAATGCCTGTCGGAGTTTTCCTTTATCCCCATCCGTCAACCGCTTCACATAGACAAACAACCAACTTTCACGGACTGCTGCTTCCCCTCTGAGCGACTTGTTTATCAAGTCGCCCAAAGGCATTCCATAATGAATAAACATACCTATAATATTTTTACGACTTTATCCAAAACACTTGTAGAGAAACTGGCAAGATATGTAGCCGTTGTCGTAAGATTACTATGTCCCAGGGCTTGGCTTATTATTTCACGGGGAATATCATTGCCTTGCAAAGTCATGGCCATTGTGTGTCGTGCTGTGTAAGTTGTCAAGTTCAATGAAATTCCTAAAGTCTTACCCATTTTTTTCAAATTGGCATTAATACGTTTGTATCGGCAACGCACATGCTCATACAGTTGTTCGCCATCATACTCTTTAGTAATAATAGGAAGTAAATACTTGCCTGTTTGAGGTGTGTTTGCCTTAAACCATTCCAATAGCTCCTCTATGGCAGGAATAACGAATATTTTTATCGGTTTTACATTCTTGGCATTTTTTGTCTTTTGCCGTTTATACACGATATGCGTTCCTGTTGCCAACACTTCAAGATTGTCTGTTGTCAGGTTTGCCATATCAACAAAACTCATACCTAAACAATAATAAGAAAATAGGTATATCCGACGGGCACGCTCCAATACAAAATTTTGTTGAGGCGAGTTCTTTATCAACTCCAATTCTGTTGGCAGTAAATAGCGTTTTGCCGTTTCCTCCGCCAGCTTGTTGATTTCAAAACCACCTTTGCCAAACGGATAAGTGTTGTTTGAGGCTGCTTTTTCTTTAATGGCTTTATTGATTACTGCACGCAATGTTTTTAAAGTGTGCATACGGGTGTTTCCACAACAACCATTCTTTTCCATAGCCATATTTAAGCGATTGATGTATTTCACGTCTATTTCTGAAAACAAACGTTCTTTTGCCTTAGAGTCATATTTGCAAAACAGGTGCAAGTCACGCTCATAAACCTTTCCATTACCGATGTGACCTGTAGACTTTAAATCCTCCACCTGCTTCACCCAATAATCATAGATTTTTCCTTGTCTCGAAATTCCCAAAAATTCTTCTTCAAATTGGTTTAGTGTCCAATCCACCTGTGCTTTCATAAACTTATTCACCACTTCATTTTTACGTTCCTCGCAACTAATCAACCAGTTGTTATACGACTCATAGTTGGGGTTCACTCGTTTGTCCCTTTTAAATCGGTCCGCATTTGTATCCCACTCATTTTCAAAGGCGGACAATTTTAAATCAATGTATTTTAGTTTACCTCTTTTAGTGATGCGTAAACAAACAGGGTTACTCCCATCTTTTCTTTTGTTACTCGTGTGGAGTACAATACGAAACTTTGCCATAATCTTCTTTCTTTTTTTAATTAATAATACAGTTCTCTATGAGTGCAACGTAAAAATTCAATCCACGATTAAATTTTTGACGAGTAAAATTAACCTATTAAGATTTATTAACAATGAACACACGGAAAGTTTCTTTCAATATACGTCAACCCCATACTAATAATGAGAAATGTAGTAGCAAGATATATTCCTATTTTGTATCTATCTTCGATTAAAGTTTGATTAAAGTTTTAGGGTAAAATAATCCTATTCCATACAAAAGACGATAGACTAAATACAAATAGCCGAACAGAACAAAAGCCTTAAGCAATTAAAGTATTGTTTAGAAACAATTCTAAATAGCAGTAAGTAAAGCCATCATAAAACACTAATAATAAAGACCATACAAAACATACCATAGAATACAACAAATAAAAAGCAATCAATTTATTTGCAGATTAAAAATAAAGCACTACCTTTGCACTCGCAATTCGGGGTGTAGCTCAGCCCGGTTAGAGTACGCGTCTGGGGGGCGTGTGGTCGC